>OMCN01000008.1_pt1 | contig 212291 bp, 191 predicted proteins | sample 1645061 | NCBI WGS metagenome assembly OMCN01 (sample SAMEA103958124, study PRJEB25191) | human gut metagenome | biome: human-associated habitat [ENVO:00009003]; feature: intestine environment [ENVO:2100002]; material: feces | place: Germany | collected 2013/2015 | reverse complement strand
TCCTCCACCTCGGGCATCACGTCATAGCCCTCGGGATGAGCCAGAGTCACGTCCATGCCGAAGCGGGTGAACAGGCCGATAACGCCCTGGGGAACGGACAGGGGCTTGCCGTAGGAGGGAGAATAGGCCCAGGTCATGGCGACCTTCTTACCCTTCAGGTTCTCCACGCCGCCGAAGTAGTGGATGACGTGCAGCATATCGGCCATGCACTGGGTGGGGTGATCCACGTCGCACTGCAGGTTCACCAGGGTGGGTTGCTGCTCCAGAATGCCGTCGCGATAGCCTTCCTTCACGGCGTCCATGAAGGTGGTCTGATACTTGTGGCCCTCGCCGATGAACATATCGTCCCGGATGCCGATGACGTCGGCCATGAAGGACACCATGTTGGCCGTCTCGCGGACGGTCTCGCCGTGGGCGATCTGGGACTTCTTCTCGTCCAGGTCCTGCACCTCCAGGCCCAGCAGGTTGCAGGCGGAGGCGAAGGAGAAGCGGGTGCGGGTGGAGTTGTCGCGGAAGATGGAGATGCCCAGGCCGGAATCGAAGATCCGGGTGCTCTTGTTGCGCTCACGCAGGTCACGCAGGGCGTCGGCCACGGTGAACACGGCGTCGATCTCGTCGTCGGTCTTGTCCCAGGTCCAGTAGAAGTCGGTCTTGTACATATCGTTGATATGCAGAGTCTCCAGATGGCGTGCCAGCTCGATGGTCTTGCTCATAGTGATTTTTTCTCCTTTATTTTATGTGTGTGAGTATTCTGATATATACAGCCTGCTGTTTTCAATCAGACTTACTTGATGTCGTTGCCGGTGAGCTCCTGGCGGAAGCTGGTGGCGGAGCCGTCCTTGTTCTCGGGCTTGTACAGGCCGGGAACGGCGGCGTACAGAGCGGCGCAGGTCACCAGATCCTGCTTCCAGGTGATCTCGTTGGGGGCGTGAGCCTGGGACTCGGCGCCGGGGCCGAAGCCCACGCAGGGGATGCCGTAGCGGCCCTGGATGGACACGCCGTTGGTGGAGAAGGTCCACTTGTCGGTCAGGGGACGGCCCCGGCGGGTGGACATGGCCTTCTCGTCAGCGCCGATGCGCTCGGTGCCCCACAGGGCGTGGTGGGCGTCGATCAGGGCCTGGACGTGGGGAGCGGACTCCTTGTTGATCCAGGTGGGGAAGAAGCACTCGGTCTCGTAGACGTGGCCGGTCCAGGCGGGACGGTCATACATATACATGGAGACCTTCACGTCCTTGGCGTACTTCTTGCAGGCGGGCAGGTCCTCGATCTCCTTCAGGCAGGACTTGTAGGTCTCGCCGGCGGTCATGCGGCGGTCGATGGAGATGGCGCAGGAGTCGGCCACGGCGCAGCGGGAGGGAGAGGTGTAGAAGATCTGGCTGGTGGTGCAGGTGCCCCGGCCCAGGAAGCGGGCGTCCTCATAATGCTCGGGGTTGAACTTGGGATCCAGCATCTTCACCAGGCCGTTGATCTCGGTGGAGCCGTCGGCGGGATTCTCGTTGAGGTCGCGGATGTTCAGCAGCACCTCGGCCATCTTGTGGATGGCGTTGTCGCCGCGTTCGGGAGCGGAGCCGTGGCAGGACACGCCGTGCATATCCACGCGGATCTCCATCCGGCCGCGATGGCCGCGATAGATGCCGCCGTCGGTGGGCTCGGTGGAGATGACGAACTCCACCTGGTTCCGGGCGTCCTCGGGACCGTTGAAATATTCATTGACGATGGACTGCCAGCACATACCGTCGCAGTCCTCCTCCTGAACGGAGCCCACCACCATGATCCTGTAGCCCTGGGGGATCAGGTCCAGATCCTTCATGATCCTGGCGCCGTAGGTGGCGGCGGCCATGCCGCCCTCCTGGTCGGAGCCGCCCCGGCCATAGATGATCTCGTCGGTTTCATAGCCCTGATAGGGGTCGGCCTCCCAGTTTTCGATGTTGCCGATGCCCACGGTGTCGATATGGGAATCCAGGGCGATGATCCTGTCGCCGGTGCCCATCCAGCCGATGACGTTGCCCAGCTTGTCGAACTCCACCTTGTCATACCCCAGGCTTTCCATTTCCTGGGCGATGCGGCGGACGACGCCCTCCTCCTGGCAGGATTCCGAGGGGATGGCGATCATGTCCCGCAGGAACTTGGCCATAGCGGGACGATAGTCCTGTGCGGCCTTCTTGATGGCTTCGAAATTCATGGTGTTACCTCCGTTTGCTTTCCTTTATTTTCTTTCTCAATGGCGGGAGATTTTTCTCTATGCTCCTATCATATCACAGAGAACGCAGATGTCAAACAAAAAATATGGATTCCTAAAAATTTTTTTGGGAAAGCCGTTGATTTCTGAAAAAAGTGTGGTATCATGGGGGTATAGAAAAATTGCGGAGAGGTGGGCTATGGAGGAAAAACGTTTGGAAATGCTCAAGCAGCTGGCGGCGGGCATCGCCGCGCAGTTCGGCAGCAACTGTGAGGTAGTGATCCACGATGTGTCCAGCAATCATCCGGACCACTCCATTGTCCACATTGAAAACGGCCATGTGTCCGGCCGCAAGGTGGGCGACGGGGCGTCGCAGGTGGTGCTGGATCAGATGGCGACCCAGGCCGAGCACCCCCGGGACCACCTGTGCTATCTGACCCGGACGCCGGACGGCAAGATCCTCAAGTCCTCCACGCTGTATATCCGCAACCGGCGGGGGGCCGTGACGGCCATCTTCTCCATCAACTACGACGTGTCGGGGCTGATGATGATCCAGAGCACCATCGGCGATCTGCTGTCCACCCAGGACAAGGAGCAGACGGAGCCCGAGCGCATCATCAATGTCAACCACGTCCTGGACGAGCTGATCGAGCAGTCCGTGGCCCTGGTGGGCAAGCCCGTGGCCCTGATGAACAAGGACGACAAGGTCCGGGCCATCCGCTTTCTAAACGAGTCCGGCGCGTTCCTGGTGACCAAGTCCGGCGACAAAGTGGCTAAATACTTCGGTATTTCCAAATACACCCTTTATTCCTACATCGACGCAAACAAAGACGGAGACAAATAAATCAGGAGGAAAAGAAAACATGATCGATCTGACCATCAACAAGACCGGCCTGGAGCACAATATCCAGAAGGCTAAGGAGAACCACATCATCATCCCCACCATCGCCCAGATGCAGAACCCCGACCTGATCCCCGAGAAGATCAAGGCCAAGCTCAGCCACACCGGCCTGTGGGACGTGGACCCCGTGAACCTGTTCCGTATCTCCTGGCACAACGAGGCCAAGGAGCAGGGCGGCCTGTTCCAGGCGGTACCCAACTATGTGGAGATCCCCAGCAAGCTCTCCGGCGTGCCCTGCCGCATCATCGCCATGTCCGGCAAGTGGTTCCCCACCGGCTGCCATAAGGTGGGCGCCTCCTTCGGCTGCCTGGCTCCCCGCCTGGTCACCGGTCAGTTCGACGCCACCTATCACCACGCCGTCTGGCCCTCCACCGGCAACTACTGCCGCGGCGGTGCCTTCAACTCCAAGCTGCTGGCCTGCGAGTCCGTGGCCATCCTGCCCCAGGATATGTCCAAGGAGCGCTTCGACTGGCTGAAGTCCATCGCCGGTCAGATCATCGCCACCCCCGGCTGCGAGTCCAACGTCAAGGAGATCTTCGACAAGACCTGGGAGCTGAAGAAGGATCCCACCATGATGATCTTCAACCAGTTTGCCGAGATGGGCAATCCCCTGTGGCACTACAACGTCACCGGCTACGCCCTGGCCGAGCTGTTCGAGGCCGTGAAGAAGCCCGGCCAGAACTTCGCCGGCGCCTGCTTCACCTCCGGCTCCGCCGGCACGATGTCCGCGGGCGACCTCCTCAAGGAGCGCTATCCGGGCATGAAGCTGGCTGTCGGCGAAGCGCTGCAGTGCCCGACCATCCTGGACAACGGCTTCGGCGGCCACCGCATCGAAGGCATCGGCGACAAGCACATCCCCTGGGTCCACAATGTCAAGAACACCGATATGGTCATCGATATTGACGACGAAGATTCCCAGAGACTGCTCCGCCTGTTCAACTGCAAGGAAGGCCAGGAGTACCTCAAGACCCTCGGCCTGTCTGACGAGCAGATCGAAAAGTTCACCTGGATGGGCATTTCCGGCATCGCAAACGTTCTTTGCTGCATCAAGTTTGCCAAGTTCTATGAGCTGACCGAGGATGACGTCGTCGTCACCGTCCTGACCGACTCCGCCGTCATGTACAAGTCCCGTGTCGAAGAGCTGAACGAGATGTACGGCGCATACTCCGCACAGGCTGCCGAGCTGGATCACAACCTGCATATGCTGAACCTCAAGACCGACAGTATGCTGGAGCTGACCTATCCGGAGCGCAAGAGAGTCCACAACCTGAAGTATTACACCTGGGTCGAGCAGCAGGGCATGAGCGTCGAAGACCTGAACGCCCAGTGGTACGACACCAAGAACACCTGGGATGCCGTCCACGCACAGGCCAAGGAGCTCGACGAGCTCATCAACGCATTCAACGACGAGGTTGGTCTGCTGAAGGCGCTGTAAGCCGAAATTAAGCCAATATAGAACCAAAATGGGGTGGGGGAATGACCCCACCCCGTTTATTCATCCTTTGCGACAAACGCTTCCTCGGCGGCCTGTTCGCCGTCGATCAGAATTTGTTTCGCAAGCCCGTAATTTTGCTGTTCCAGCGCTTGAATCGCCTGTTCTGCGGCCTGAAATAAAATGGTGTAATATTCAGGAATTTCATTCATAATACATGCGCCTCCTTTGTTGCACATTTGTGCTACGTTTATATTACAATGTTCGGCGCATAATTGCAATACAATTTGCATTACGAAACATAATGCGAGGTGCATTGCGATGAAGAAATTCCGAATCCCGAATATTCCGCCCACGACGAACAAGAGCATCCGCTTCCCCAATGACGTGATCGATGAAATTGAGGACGCCATCAAGGGAACGGACTGCACATTTTCTGCGTTCGTGGTCGAGGCTGTGCGTGTCGCGCTGGAAAATCTGAAGGAGGATTCTGAATGAAAAACGTCAAATGTGCGCGCTGCGTGCGCTGCGGCAAGGAATATGAGGCTATCCCGAATCTGACCAACTGCTCCTGCGGCGGGATTCTGGATATCGTGTATGATTATGATTACATCAAGGCGCATTTCACCAAGGAAACGCTGAAAAACCGCGTGAACCCGACCATGTGGCGCTATCGGGAGCTGCTGCCGGTCGAGGACACCACACCCGACACGCCGCTGCGCGTGGGCTGGAGCCCGCTGTATGAAGAGCCGAAGCTGGCAGAAATGCTGGGTCTTGGCCGTCTGTGGGTCAAGGACGACGGCATCAACCCGACCGCTTCTCTGAAAGACCGTGCCTCCGCCATGGCCGTTGCCAAGGCGCATGAGGCGGGCGCGAAGATCATCGCCTGCTCGTCCACGGGCAACGCGGCCTCTTCCCTCGCGGGCAACGCCGCTGCCGCAGGCTTCAAGACCTACATCTTCGTTCCGGAACGTGCCCCGAAGGGCAAGGTCGCGCAGCTGATGATTTTCGGTGCGAACGTCATTTCCGTCAAGGGCAACTATGAGGAAACCTTCAAGATGTCCGCCGAAGCCATTGAAAAATGGGGCTGGTACAACCGCAACGCGGCCATCAACCCGTATCTGTCCGAGGGCAAGAAGACGGTTTCCCTCGAGATCGCGGAACAGCTGAACTGGGAAATGCCCGACTATCTGGCGATCTCCGTCGGCGACGGCTGCACCATCGCGGGCGTGTGGAAGGGCCTGAAGGATCTGTACGCCATCGGCTTCATCGACAAGCTGCCGCGCCTCATTTCCGCGCAGTCGACCGGCTGCTACCCCATCAACCGCGCCATCCAGGAGAACAAGCCCTGGGAGCCGATGGAGGAGAATACCATCGCCGACTCCATCTCCGTCGGCGTGCCGCGCAATGCCGATAAGGCCCTCATGGCCATCCGCGAGTCCAACGGCATCGCCGTCAACGTGACCGACGAGGAAATTCTCGCCGCACAGAAGCTTCTCGGCCGCACCTGCGGCGTCTTCGGCGAGCCTGCCGGCGTCACCGGCACTGCCGCCGTCAAGAAGGCCTGCGAGCTGGGCCTGATCGAAAAGGGCGCGACGGTCGTCTCCGTCGTGACCGGCAACGGCCTGAAGGACGTGGCAAACGCCATCAAGTCCGCAGGCGAACCCATCAACATCAAACCCGACCTCGATCTTATGGTTGAAGAATTCGCCAAGAGAGGCGTCACGGTCGAATAAGCCCAATGCAAAACGAACCCCCGGACTGCTGTCCGGGGGTGTTCTTTTTGTCCGGCGGTTTATTCCGCGTTTCCGTCGATGTGCCGTTGGATGCGGTTGATGATCATTTCGAGGGCGATGAGGTTCTTGCCGCCCTCCGGGACGATCAGGTTCGCGTTTTTCTTGCTCGGCTCGACATAGAGCTCGTGCATGGGCTTGACGGTGGTCAGATACTGGTCAATGACGGAATCGATGCTGCGTCCGCGTTTTTTCACGTCGCGGCGGATGCGGCGGCACAGGCGCACGTCGGCGTCGGCGTCGACGAAGATGCGGATGTTCATCTCATCGCACAGCGTCTTGTCGACGAAGATCATGATGCCCTCGACGACAATGACCCTGCGCGGCTCGACGTGCAGCACCTCGTCGGCGCGGTTGTGGATGGTGTAGTCATACGTCGGGCAGTCGATGGCCTGGCCGTTTTTGAGCATACGCAGATGCTCGATCATCATATCGGTGTCGAACGCGTCCGGGCAGTCGTAATTGAGGTGGGTCCGCTCCTCATAGCTCATCTCGTCGTGCCGCTTGTAATAGTTGTCGTGGCTGAGGACGCTGATATTGTCGCCAAAGCGGTTCATCAGCGCCTTGACGAGCGTGGTTTTTCCGCTGCCGGTCCCGCCGGCAACACCGATGACGATCACATCTGACATATCTCTATCTCTCCTCTTTTTACTTTACGATCCCGTAGATCAGCGGCTGCGCCTCCGGCGCGTCGGTTCCCCAGCGGATGGCCTCCAAAAAGACGCGCTCCGCGTCGGCAAGCGTCTCCGGCCGGTTCGTGTGCAGCACGGCCAGCGTCTGGCCCTGCTCGACCTTCGCGCCGGTCTTTTCCTTCAGGACAATGCCGGCGGCGAAGTCAATGGCGTCGTCCTTCGTCTTGCGGCCCGCGCCGAGAATGGCGGAGCTTTCGCCGATCTTCTGCGCGTCCATATGGTGGATATAGCCCGCCTGCGGCGCTTTCAGCTCATACTGCACCGCTGCCTGCGGCAGCAGACTCACATCGTCCAGCACGCGTGCGTCGCCGCCCTGCGCGGCGATCCAGCGCTTCATCTGCTCGAAGGCACGGCCGGAGGAAATTGCCTCCTCTGCCTGCTTCGTGGCCTCTTCGATGGGCCAGCCGTTGCACAGGTGCAGCATATTGGCCGCCAGCGTGATGCACACGCCGGTCAGGTCCGGGCAGCCATGGCCGCGCAGGACCTCGACCGCCTCGCGCACCTCAAGCGCATTGCCGATATAGAAGCCGAGCGGAATATCCATGTTGGACATGACCGCCACGACGTTCCGGCCGCAGGCCTTGCCGATGCGCACCATGCTCTCGGCAAGCTTCTGCCCGTCTTCGAGCGTTTTCATAAACGCGCCGGAGCCGATCTTGACGTCCAGCACGATGGAATGCGCACCTGCGGCGAGCTTTTTGGACATGATGGACGACGTGATGAGCGGCAGAGAATCGATCGTCGCGGTCACGTCACGCAGCGCGTAGAGCTTTTTATCGGCAGGCGTCAGATTGCCGGACTGGCCGATGACGGCTACGCCGACATCCTCGACCTGCTGCATGAAGGCGTCCGCCGAAAGCGTTGTCTGGTAGCCGGGGATGGATTCGAGCTTATCGACCGTGCCGCCCGTGTGGCCGAGGCCGCGGCCGGACATCTTGGCCATCTTGCCGCCGAGACTCGAGACAATCGGTGCAACGATCAGCGTCGTCTTGTCGCCGACGCCGCCGGTGGAGTGCTTGTCGACGGATTTGTCGCCGAACCGGCTCAAGTCCACCGTATCGCCCGAGCGCATCATCGCATCGGTCAGGACGGCAGTTTCATGGTCGGTCATACCCTTGTAGAAGACCGTCATGGCAAAGGCGGACATCTGGTAATCGGGGATGGAGCCGTCCGTAAAGCCCTTGATGATAAAGCGGATCTCGTCGTCGGTCAGAACGCCGCCGTCCCGCTTTTTTTCAATGAGATCAACCATTCGCATAGAAATCAAATCCTCCTGAGCTTGAAATGAAGGCTCCGGCAAGTCCGTATGAACCTGCCGGAGACAGAAACCGGGTACAGCTTAACGCATACCCTTGTCGTAGGGGATACCCTCGGCCTTCGGCGCGCGGGAATTCTTGGACGTGAAGGCAAGCACGATAAGCGAAATGATGTACGGCAGCATATTGTACAGAGAGCTCGGCAGGTTCATCGCCTTGAGGAAGCTGAAGCCCGTGTAGACGTTGCCGAGCGCACGGAAGAAGCCGAACAGCAGCGCGGCCAGCGCGATGCGCTGCGGCTTCCACTGGCCGAAGATCATAACGGCGAGGGACAGGAAGCCGAAGCCCGCCACGCCGTATTCGAACCGCCACTCCGAAACGCCTGCGGTGATGAAGACGATGCCGCCGATGCCGCCGAGGACGCCGGAGATGAGCACGCCCGCCCAGCGCATCTTATAGACGTTGATGCCGACGCTGGCAGCTGCCTGCGGATGCTCGCCGCAGGCCATCAGGCGCAGGCCGAAGCGGGTCTTGTACAGCGTCACATAGGCAGTGACGAGCGCGATGAACGCCACGAGCATGAACCAGTTGAATTCAAACGAGCCGATGGGCGCCAGAAGCGCATTCTTTGCGCTGCCGTACTGCACGATGGACGAAACGTCGTCGGGGTTGGCAGCGGTGTTGATGGCCTTGACAATGACCGTCGCACCGGCGGTGCCAAGCAGGTTCAGCGCCGTGCCGACGAGCGTCTGGTCGGCCTTGAAGTTGATGCTCGCCACAGCAAGCAGGCAGGAATAGACCATGCCGACCAGCGCGGAGACGACGATGACCGCGAGGATCATCACGATCGCCGGGACAGTATTCGGCACATAGCGCATTGTCAGCGCGCCGCCGAGCGCACCCATGATCATAATGCCTTCGAGGCCGAGGTTGATAACGCCGGAATGCTCTGCGAAGCAGCCGCCGAGGGCGACCAGGATCAGAACCGACGCGAAGATCAGCGTATACTGAAGCAGCAGGATCATTCCGTCTCGCCTCCTTTCTTGGCTTCCGCCAGGGCCCTGGCCTTTGCAATGGCCTTTTCCTCCCGGCGGGCGGCAATGGAGCTCATCACGTTCTTCATGAACAGAACGAAGCCGCACAGGTAGATGATGAGCGCGGAGATCAGATCGGAGATCTGCGCGCAGTACATGCTCTTATCGACATACGCACCGCCTGCGGTGATATGCTGGATAAAGAACGAGGCGAAGATCGAGCCGATGGGGTTCAGGCCGCCGAGGAAGGCAGCTGCGATGCCGTTGAAGCCCATGGCCGGGACGGAGGAGGAGGAGCACTGCCACTGCTCGTAGCTGGTGAGGTACAGCATCGCCGCGCCCATACCGGCCAGAGCACCGGAGATCATCAGGCTCAGGATGATGTTGCGCTTTTCCGCCATGCCGCAGTATTTCGCGGCGTTTTTGTTAAGACCCGTGGCCTTCAGCTCGTAGCCGAACTTCGTCTTGTCGAGCACGATCCACACGATGACTGCCATCACGACGGCCAGCGGGATCGCAAGGCCGACGTACTGGTTCTTGTTGAACAGCGCGCCGAGGCCGAGCGACGGCAGCACAGCGGAGGCGTTGGTATTGGCCAGAACCTTGGTATAGGGGCTGGCGTCCTCTTTTACGAGCGTAAGGAGCATATTGGTCAGATACAGCACGATCCAGTTGAGCATGATGCCGGAAATGACCTCGTTGACGTTGCAGTAGGACTTGAGAAGGCCCGAGATCCCGGCCAGCAGCGCGCCGCCAAGGATCGCCGCCAGCATACACGGCAGCCAGCTCCAGCCGAGGCCCAGCGCCGCATACAGGCTCAGCGCCGCGCCGACGCAGTACTGACCGGCAGCGCCGATGTTGAACAGGCCGACCTTATAGGAGAACAGGATCGACAGCGCGCACATGAGCAGCGGAGCCGTCTTGACGAGCGTGTTGCCCAGATATTTGATCTGCGAGGCCTTGCGGTTATACGTCCAGAAGTTCTTGATGACCGTCAGGATCGCGTCGCCCGCGCCGTCGGGATTGATCAGCAGCAGGACGAGATAGCCGAGGAACAGGCCCAGCACGATGCACAGCAGCGACGCGACCAGCGTTTGCACGGTGCTGTTTTTCAGAAGATTCTTTTTCATGCTTTCACCTCATCTCTCTTGGCGCCCGCCATGTAGAGGCCAAGCTCCTCCTGCGTGGTGGACTTGGGATCCAGCTCGCCGACGATCTCGCCCTCGTACATGACGAGAATGCGGTCCGGCACGTCCATGACCTCGTCCAGCTCCAGCGAGACGAGCAGCACGGCCTTGCCCGCGTCGCGCTGGGCGACAAGCTGCTTGTGGATGTACTCGATCGCGCCGACGTCCAGACCGCGCGTGGGCTGCACGGCGACGAGCAGCTCGGGGTGCTTGTCGATCTCGCGGGCAACGATGGCCTTCTGCTGGTTGCCGCCGGACATACTGCGCGCCGGTGTGACCGGGCCCTGGCCCGCGCGCACGTCGTACTGCTCGATCAGGCCCTCAGCGTAGGCGCGGATGTTCTTGCGGCGCAGGAAGCCGGCCTTGTCGGTGAATTCGGGTTCAAAATAGCGCTGGAGCACCATATTGTCCTCAAGCGTATAGTCGAGCACGAGGCCGTGCTTGTGCCGGTCCTCCGGGATATGGCTCATGCCCATGAGACTGCGCTGCCGGATGGACGCGTGGGTAATATCCTTGCCCTCAAGCGTAATTTTGCCGCTCACGGCAGGCTCCAGACCGGTCAGGGCGTAGACAAGCTCCGTCTGGCCGTTGCCGTCGATACCGGCGATGCAGACGATCTCACCCGCGCGGACGCGGAACGACACATCCTTGACAGCGTTGTTCTTATGAACCTTGGAGGCGACCGTCAGGTGCTCGACGGACAAAACCTCGCCGCCCGGCTTGAGCGGGCCTTTTTCCACGTGGAAGCTGACGTTTCTGCCGACCATCATGGCCGACAGCTCCTCCGCCGTGGTATTCGCGGTTTCGACCGTGCCGATGCACTTGCCCTTGCGCAGGACGGTGACGCGGTCGGAGACCTCCATGATCTCGTTCAGCTTGTGGGAAATGAAGAGGATGCTCTTGCCCTCAGCCGCGAGATTCTTCATGATCTGCATCAGCTCCTCGATCTCCTGCGGCGTCAGAACAGCCGTCGGCTCGTCGAAGATCAGGATCTCGTTGTCGCGGTAGAGCATTTTGAGAATTTCGGTGCGCTGCTGCATACCGACGGTGATATCCTCGATGATCGCGTCGGGATCGACGTGCAGACCGTATTTCTCGGACAGATCGAGAACCTTTTTGCGCGCGTCCTGCTTCTGCAGGAAGCCCATTTTGTTCGGCTCAACGCCGAGGATGATGTTGTCGAGGACAGAGAAGCACTCGACCAGCTTGAAGTGCTGGTGCACCATGCCGATGCCGAGCGCGTTCGCGTCGTTCGGGTCGCGGATCTCTACCTTGCGGCCGTCCTTGTGGATCTCGCCCTCCTCCGGCTGGTACAGGCCGAACAGGACGCTCATAAGCGTCGATTTGCCAGCGCCGTTTTCGCCGAGCAGGGCGTGGATTTCACCCTTTTTCAGCCTCAGGGTGATGTTGTCGTTGGCGATGATTCCGGGGAAACGTTTTGTGATGTTCAGCATCTCAATCGCGTAATTCGTTTCCAAGTTCTTTCGCCCTCCTTCCGTTTTTATGGCCCGCGCTTGCGAGGACGGAAACCATTGTATTCAGTATACTATAAACCGGCTGATAAATCAAAGTTATTTTGTTCATCATGCCTGTTTTTTGTAAAAAAACTGCCGCCTGCCGCCGCGGAAGCGCGCAAAAACCGCCCAGCCTATGCGGCTGCGGCGGTTTGCTTTGCGTTTACGCGTCCATAACGGCGCTTTCGCGGATGCGCTTCGTGACCTTGGCCAGCAGGATGCTGTATTCCACGGCTGCGGCAAACGCGTCGTCGTAATACGGCTGAAGCTCCTCCATCGTCATGTGGTTCGCGCGGCAGATCTCGCTCAGCGCCTGTGCGACGTCCTCCTCGTGCGCGTGCAGCTCCTCCGCCTGCGCCACGCGGCGGACGAGCGCCTTGATGCGCACGGCCTCTTCAGCGCCGGGGCGTGCGTCCTCGCGCAGCTGCTCGAGCGTGGAATTGGAGAATTTGCAGTAATCGTCCAGCGTCAGATTGTTCTGCGCCAGCTGCGCGGACATGGTGTCCAGCTGCTCCTCGACGGCCTTGCTGATCTCGGCGGGATCGGGGGTAAAGTCCTCCATGGTGTCCGCCGCCTGCCGCAGAAGGCGGTCGCGCAGCTCAAGCTCGGCACGTTCGGCATAATAATTCTCAAGACTTTTGCGCATATTCTCGCGCATTTCCGCCATATTCTCGCACTGCCCGACCTCTTTTGCAAACACATCGTCCAGCGCATAGGGCGCGACGGTGCGGATTTCATGGATATGGCAGCGGAATTCCGCGTCCTTTCCCGCCAGCTCCGGCGCGTGATATTGGGCCGGGAACGTGACGTGCACAGTCACATCGTCGCCGGGGTTTTTGCCCAGCAGCTGCTCTTCAAAGCCGGGGATGAATGTGCCGCTGCCAAGCACGAGCGTCTGCTTTTCCGCCGTGCCGCCCGCGAACTGCTTTCCGTCCGCAAAGCCCGCGTAGTCGAGCACCAGCTCGTCCCCATTCTGCGAGGGCCGGTCAAACACCGGCGTCCGCCGCTGGCTCTGCTGCTGCAGCCGCACCAGCTGCCGGTTCACCTCTTCCTCCGTGACGTCCACGTGCTCCAGCTTGGCCCGCAGGCCGAGATATTGAAATGCCATTTTTTATTTCTCCCTGTTTCATTTGTATCAGCGCTATCAGGCAAATCCGTAAGCACCCACCCCATTGATTGTAGGGGCCGATGCCCACATCGGCCCGTAGGGAAGTTGCGAATTCGCCGAAGATTTTCGTAAAAAGCGGCATGTACTGCCGGGCCGATGTAGGCATCGGCCCCTACAAACGAATGCGCAAGCGCATACGGATTTGCCGAAGAATCACACAAAATCGAAATACCCTACTGCAAAACCTCTCCGTCTCGGCTTCGCCGAGCCACCTCCCCTTTCAGGGGAGGCCCATACGGTTGCCCTACATCCGCGCCTTGATCGCTGAGATCAGGATATCGCCGGCGACGACGCGGTCCTCGGCGGCGAAGCCGGTTTCAAAGTTGTCCGAGTACAGAACCTGACTGCTGGGCGGGAATTCTTCGTCTCCGGCATAGACCATGAGCTGCATCCGGTAACCGCCCAAAAAGTCAAACTGGAAGCCCGCGTCGCCGTGCGGGATCGGCAGTGCATTCATGCTTTCGCAGGCTGCGCGGAATTTTTCCACGCGCGTGCCGAATGTGAACGCCGCCCGCGTCAGAACCCGTCCGGTGTACGGCCCGATATACATCTCGCCCCACGGCATTTCGCGGAACGTCTTGTACCCGCCGGACGGCTCCGCCGCGCGCCCCTCGAGCAGGAAGCGCAGCAGAAACGTCTGGCATGGCAGGCTTTTGAGCGCGAACGCAGCTTCGTCCTCGGACGAAATGGCGTATTTCGGCCACGCGATCTGATACGCCGTACCCAATAACGTCACGGTGAACCGGCCGTTTTCGAACGGCACGCCGCAGCGCGCTGCCGCCTCCTGCGGGTCGAGCGAGGCGAATTTTTCCTCATAATGGGCAAACGGGACTTCTTCCTTGTTGTTCTGTACCTGCATAAAACTTACTCCTGAATGCTCGACGGGAACAGCTCCCGGCTGGTGTGCGGCAGGAAACACGCCGCGACGAATTCATCCATATATCTGGGATTCGTGGAAAGCTCCATATAGGTCATATTGGACGCCAGCTCGTCGACCTTGTCGACCGCGCAGTCCGACCGCGCCATGGCGTAGGCGCCGGAGAGCGACGTGTTGCCCAGATACTCGAACAGCTCCCGGTCGATATCCGGCAGCATACCGATGCGCACGGCGTTTTCCATGTTGATGCCGGAGCCGATGCCGCCCGCGACATACACATGCGACAGCACGCTCACATCCATGTCAAGGCTGGAAAGCATGATATTGATGGCCGAGAAAATGGCGGCCTTCGCGCGGATGAACGAGTCGATATCCACTTCCGTGATGGAAATTTCGCGGCCCGTCTCCGATTCGGCGGCTGTCGCGAGGATATACCGGCCCATGCCGTGCTCGTCGTGCGCGACGCGTTTGCCCTCGCGGACGAACTGGCCTTTCGAGGAAATAATAGAGGTGCGGTAAAGCTCGGCGATGACATCAATGATGCCGGAGCCGCAGATGCCGACGGGCTTCTGGCCCTCCGGCCCGACGATGCCGAGCGTCGGCTCCATCGTATCCTTGTCGATCTTCACGGATTCGACCGCACCGTCCGTCGCGCGCATACCGCAGGAGATATCGCCGCCCTCAAACGCCGGGCCTGCGGAGCAGGCGCAGGACATCATGAAATCGCGGTTGCCGAAGACCAGCTCGCCGTTCGTGCCGAGGTCGATGAACAGCGAAAATTCGTCCTTGTCCCAGATGAGGCTCGTGAACGCGCCTGCGGTGATATCGCCGCCGACATACGAGCCGATGTTCGGGGCCAGCAGGATTTCCGCGTCCGGGTTGGCCGGGAAGCCAAGATCCTTGGCCGTCATGCCGCGCCACTGGAAAAACGTCGGGATATACGGCTCCATGCGCACGGGGTTCGCGTCCACGCCCAGAAGCAGATGGTTCATCGTCGTGTTCGACGCGATGCACACGCGGAACACGCGCGAGACGGGAATGCCCGCCGATTTGCACATTGCCGCGACGAGCGGCAGCAGCGTTTCCTTTAAAATCGCGTCCTGCAGCCGCTTCGTGCCGCCGGGCTTGCCCTGCTCGACGATGCGGTTGATAACGTCCGCACCGTAGCGGATCTGACCGTTGCCCGCAGAGGCCTTCGCCGTCAGCGTGCCGGTCTTTAAATCCATGAGCACGCCCGTGACGGTCGTGGTGCCGATATCGATGGCGCAGCCGTAGAGCGGCGCGTCCTCTTTTTCGGATACGTCCATGATGGTCAGCACGCCGTCCGTCAGCGTGCCGGTGATCTGTACCTTGAAATTGGCCTCGCGCAGCGTTTTTGCAAGCTTTTTGACCGTGTGATAGGTGAGCCTGACCTCTGTGCAGCCGTCGAACGCGTCCTGTGCGAAGCGCGCAAGCCGCTCGGTGTCTGGCATGGTGTCGTCGAGCGTCGGCTCGTCCAGCGTAAGAACCGCCCGCACAAAGTCGTTTGCAAAGTCCACGCCTGCGGCCTGCACGTCCTGCTGCAGCTGGTTGAAGATCGCGATCTCCTCGCCGGAGGACAGGTCTGCCGTCTTCATGCGGCTCTGATAGGCCGAGGCGATATCGGGGACGAGCACGGTGATGTCCCCGGCAGGCTTCGTCGAGCAGCTCAGCCGCCAGCCTGCGGCATAGTCCTCGTCGGAGATGTGACCGGTCTGCACGCCGGTGACCTCGCCGGAAACGAGCTTGACGCGGCACTTGCCGCACGAGCCGTTGCCGTTGCAGGGCGCGTCGATGGCAACATTGGCCGATTTCGCGGCCTCCAGAATAGTGCTGCCGGGCGCGGCGGAGAATTTGACCTCCTGCGCACCGTTTTCGAATTGGAAGGTGATTTCGTACATGCTGTCTGGGTTCCTTTCCGTCAAAAGTGTGGAAACCGCCGCCGGCGGAATACGCGAAGTGCATCTCCGCCGCCCCCTGCGTGGTATTCATGCTCTATACTATAAACAAATCCCGCTCTGCGGTCAAGCCCCGCGCGGGAGCAAAAACTTTTTGTACAATTTTCAGAAACTGTCAAAGAATTGTGCGTCATAGACAAATGCGTCGCGTTTTGCGGTGTGGAAACTATTGATTCATCCAAAGAAGTGTGGTAAGCTGAGGCTGGCAGAATTTGATGCAGCAAACTGACAAGGAGGACGAAAACATGAAAAAATTCATCAACCAGGTCGAGCTTGTAGAGGATCAGATGATCCAGGGCATGGTCAAGGCATATCCGCAGTATGTGCGCAAGCTGGACTGCGGCAACGTGGTCGTGCGGACGGAAAAGAAGGAAGGGAAGGTCGCGCTGATCTCCGGCGGCGGCTCCGGCCACGAACCGGCGCACGGCGGCTACGTCGGCACGGGTATGCTGGATGCGGCGGTCGCGGGCGCAGTCTTCACCTCGCCCACGCCGGATCAGATCTATGAGGGCATCAAGGCCATCGCGACTGACAAGGGCGTGCTGATGGTCATCAAGAACTATACCGGCGATGTGATGAACTTCGAAATGGCCGGTGAAATGGCGCAGATGGACGAGATCAAGGTCGCGCAGGTCGTCGTCGACGACGACGTCGCCGTCGACGGCAGTCTCTATACCGTCGGCCGCCGCGGCGTAGCGGGCACGGTCTTTGTCCACAAGATCGCGGGTGCAAAGGCAGAAGAGGGAGCCGAGCTTGAAGAGGTCCAGCGCGTGGCGCAGAAGGTCATTGACAACGTGCGCACCATGGGCGTCGCCATCCGTCCCTGCACAGTCCCGGCGGCGGGCAAGCCCGGCTTTGAGCTTGGCGAGGACGAGATGGAGGTCGGCATCGGCATCCACGGCGAGCCCGGCACGCACAAGGAACCGCTCCGCCCGGCGGACGAGATCGTCGATCATCTTCTGGACAAGATCCTCTCCGACATCGACTATACCGGCCATGAGGTCGCCGTCATGGTCAATTCCTCCGGCGCAACGCCGCTGATGGAGCTGTTTATCATCAACAATCATGTCGCCGACGTGCTGGCCGCGAAGGGCATCAGGGTCTATAAGACCTTCGTAGGCGAATATATGACGTCGCTTGAAATGGAGGGCTTCTCCGTGTCCCTGCTGCGTCTGGACGACGAAATGAAAGCGCTTCTGGATGCGCACGCGGACACCATCGCCTTCAAGGCATAAACCCAAACGCAAAGGAGAACCGTTATGGTCAATCAGGAACAGGTATTGGAAATTCTGCACGCCGTCGGCGAAAAAATCACGGAGGAAAAGCTGTTTCTCACAGAGCTTGACAACGTCATCGGCGACGGCGACCACGGCATCAATCTGGCGCGGGGCTTTGCCGAGGTCGAGAAGAAGCGCCCGATGATGGAGGGCAAGGACATCGGCACGATGCTTAAAACTACCGGTATGGCCCTTGTGTCCACGGTCGGCGGAGCCTCCGGCCCGCTCTACGGGACGGCGTTCATGCAGGCGGGCAAAGCGCTTGCCGGAAAGACAGAGCTGGACGCGCAGGATCTGGTCACGATCCTGGACGCATTCGTCGCGGGCGTGCAGCTGCGCGGCAAGTCCGTGGCCGGAGAAAAGACGATGCTGGACGCCATGATTCCCGCGCGTGATGCGGTAAAAGCGGCGCTGGACGCGGGAAAGAGCGCGAAGGAGGCGCTGTCCGACGGCGTGGCCGCTGCGGAGCAGGGCGTTGAGTACACCAAGACCATCATCGCCACCAAGGGCCGCGCAAGCTATCTCGGCGAACGCAGTCTCGGCCATCAGGACCCCGGCGCAACGTCGTTCACCACGATGCTGCGTGTCGTGGCCGAGCACGTGTGAGGTGCGGGCCATGGTCGGATTTGTGATCGTTTCGCACAGCGAAACACTGGCAAACGGCGTGGTCGAGCTGACAAAAATGATGGCCGACGGCGTGCCCATCCGTGCCGCCGGCGGTCTGGACGGCGGCGGCTTCGGCACGAGCTATGAAAAAATTTCGAACGCCATTGACGAAATTTACTCAGACGACGGCGTGATCGTGCTCATGGACATGGGCTCGGCGGTCATGACGGCGGAAATGGTGCTCGAGGCCATGCCGGAGCGGAAGCTCGTCCTGGCCGACTGCCCGCTGGTCGAGGGCGCGGTCGCCGCGACCGTCAGCGCCATCGCAGGCAGCAGCCTCGAGGAAATCATGGACGAGCTTGCCGACGTGCGGGAGCTGAAAAAGCTGTCGTGATAAAAAGAAGCAGCGTGAAATGCGCACCTGTTTTGTAGGGGCGGACGACTCTGTCCGCCCACTGGATGCAGTGCTTTTTCAGAAATTCAGGGTAAATCCGTATGCGCTTCCCAACGTGTTTTGCAGGGGCAAGTGCATTCGGATTCGCCGAGGATTTTCGATGATCCGATACCCCCACTGCCGGGCGGACAGAGGCGTCCGCCCCTACGCATTTTCTGGAAATCCGGCGCAAAATGGACACAGCAGACTTTCATTGTTTCACAAGGAGCCGATATGAAAGAATTTCAATACACCATTCAGGACCCCATGGGCTTTCATGCGCGGCCTGCGGGCGCGCTTGTGCGCGCGGCAAAGGCGTATACAAGCAAAATCACGATCTCCTGCGGGGAAAAATCCGCGCAGCTGACGCGGCTGATGGCCGTGATGGGCCTCGGCATCAAGCAGGGCCAGACCGTCACCGTCACCATCGACGGCTCCGACGAGGACAAGGCGTTTGAGGAGCTGCAGACGCAGTTCCGCGAAAACGCCTGAGGACGCCGCCATGCAGGTATTCTCAGGGTTTCCCATTTCCCAGGGCCTTGCCGCCGGAAAAATCGTCTTTCTCGGCGCGCAGAAGGCCGCCGTCCGGCAGGCAGTCTCCCCGCAGGAGGAACAGCTGCGCTTTGAAAGCGCACAGCGGCAGGCCGTGGACGCGCTCGGCGCGCTCTATGAAAAGGCCAGAGCGGAGCTTGGTGAGAAGGACGCGGAAATTTTCTCCGTCCACCAGCTCATGGCCGCGGACGAAGACTTTACAGACCTTGTTTCGGAAGCAATTGCGGACGGCGCGGAGGCATCCGAGGCTGTCCGGCAGGCGGGGGAGCAGTGCGCGGCCATATTTTCCGCCATGGACGACGACTATATGCGTGAACGCGCCGCCGATGTGCGGGACGTCGCCGCCCGCATCTGCCGCATTTTAAACGGCGAGGCGGAGCAGACCATCACCGAGCCCTGCCTTATCGCCGCCGAGGAGCTGACCCCCAGCCAGACCGTGCAGTTCCCGCGCGAATTCGTGCGCGGGATGCTGACCGCGCGCGGCGCGGCGAATTCCCACATGGGCATTCTGGCGCGGACGCTCGGCGTTCCGGCAGTCTCGCAGCTGCCCGTGTCGGCGGAGCTGCACGGGCGCACGGCGGTTCTGGACGGCTTCTCCGGGACGCTGACGCTCGACCCGGACGAACAGACGCTGGCCGAAGCAGCGGCGAAGATCGCCGCGCAGCAGGCGCAGCGCGAAGCGCTCCGGCAGCTGATCTCCGCCCCGAGCGTCACGCAGGACGGGCATTCTGTCCGCCTTTACGCCAATATTGCGGGCACGGACGATCTGCCGCTGCTGCGAGAAAGCGGCGCGGAGGGTGTCGGGCTGCTCAGGAGCGAGTTTCTGTATCTGGGCCGCAGCACGTACCCGACCGAGGACGAGCTGTTTGAAAGCTACAAAACGGTCGTGCAGGCCATGGATGGCCGGGAGATCATCATCCGCACGCTGGATATCGGCGCGGACAAGCAGGTCGGTTATTTTGATATGCCGCCGGAGGACAACCCCGCGCTCGGCCTGCGGGCGATCCGCCTGTGTTTGACGCGGCCCATTCTGTTCCAGACGCAGCTGTGCGCCATTCTGCGCGCGTCGCGCTATGGAAACGTCGGGATCATGTTCCCGATGGTAACAGGCCCGGACGAGCTGCACCGGCTGAAGCAGGCGCTGGCCGATGCGGAGGATGTGCTCATTGCGCGCGGCGAACGCTTCGGCCCATACCGCGTCGGCGTGATGATCGAGACGCCTGCCGCCGTGTTCATGAGCGGCGAGCTTGCGGGCGAGGTCGACTTCTTCTCCATCGGCACGAACGATCTGACGCAGTATCTGCTGGCCATGGACCGGCAGAACCCGAATCTGGCCCCGTTCTGCGACCCGCACCACCCGGCCGTTTTGCGCGCGATCCGGCAGACCGTCGAACGCGCGCATCAGGCGGGGTGCACCGTCGGCATCTGCGGTGAGCTTGCCGCAGACGAAGCGCTGACCGAAGCGTTCTTGCGTCTGGGCGTGGACGAGCTTTCCGTCGCCCCGTCCCGCATTCTCCCGCTGCGGGAGAAGATCCGCAGTCTGACGCTCGGATAGCGCGAATACACAATTATCGCCGGTACCGTCTTACAGCGGTGCCGGCGATGCTGTTTTCACTCCCGCACCTGCCGCTGCTCCAGCGTGATGCGGATGGCAGTGCCGTGGTCGGGGACGGAGGAGGCGGTGATGGTGTGGCCGAGGCGTTTGCAGATCGTGCGGCAGAGGTAGAGGCCGAGGCCGCTGGCCTTCTGGTCGCCGCGGCCATTGTAGCCGGTATAGCCCTTTTCAAAGATGCGCGGCAGGTCCTCCGGTGCGACGCCGATGCCGGTGTCACGGATGACGAGGGTCTTGGGCGCTTCCAGCTCGATGGTGATGCTGCCCGCGCGCGTATACTTGAGCGCGTTGGACAAGACCTGCTCGATCACGAACAGCAGCCACTTTTCATCCGTCACGCACGACACATTCAGCGGCTCGTAGCAGAGCTTTAATTTTCTGCCGATGAACTCCCCCGCGAACCGGCGCACGGCGCGGCGGACGATCGCATCCAGCTCATACTCGCGCAGGACAAGATCGCTGCCGCCCGTCAGCCGCAGATAGACCATGACCATCTCGACATACTGCTCGGCGCGGGAAAGCTCCTGTAAAAGCCGCCTCGCCTGCGGCGTGTCCTCCTGCTGCAGGCATAAGCGCATGGAGGCGATGGGCGTTTTGATCTGGTGCGCCCAGAGCGTATAATAGTCGAGCATATCCTGATACTGCGCGTTCATGCGCGTCTCGAGCGCCTGCTGCTGCGCGCACAGCGCCTGCACCAGCGCGCGGTAGTCCTCCTCCGGGACGGTGTGCGCTGCCGGGAGCGTCTCGGGAAGCGTGGGCAGCTGGCAAAGAATCAGCCGCAGCGTCTCATGCCGCGCTTTGACCCGCCGGAAATCCAGCAGCAGAACCGCAAGCCCCAGAATGACACACAACACCGACGGATACCACACCGCAGCCAGCGGCAGGTGGTACAGCGCAAACGAGACGATAAAAATGACCGCGAACAGGAAAAACGCGACGATCTTCCCCGCTTTTCCGCGCAGATACTGTAAAAATAACCGCATATCTATTCCACCAAATAACCCGCGCCGACGCGCGTGGCGATAAAGCCCGCAAGTCCCGCGCCGTCCAGCTTTTTGCGCAGGCGGGCCATGTTGACCGAAAGCGTGTTCTCATCGACGAAGCTGTCCGTCTGCCAGAGCGCCTCCATGAGCCTCTCGCGGCTGACGATTTTGCCCTTTTCCTTCAGAAGCGTCCACAGAATGCGGTACTCGTTCTTGCTGAGCGGCAGCTTTTCGCCGTTTACGAGCAGGGACTGGCCGCCCGTCTGCAAGACCGCGCCCCGGTGGGACAGAACAGGCTCCGCGGGCGCAAAATCATACGTCCGGCGCAGAAGCGCCTGCACCTTCGCCGTCAGCACGTCCAGATCGAAGGGCTTGGCGATGAAATCATCCGCGCCCATGTTCATGGCCATGACGATGTTCATATTCTCCGACGCGGAAGAGAGGAACACGACCGGAACGCGCGAAACGGCGCGGATCTGCGTGCACCAGTGGTAGCCGTTGAAAAACGGCAGCGAGATATCCAGCAGCACGAGCTGCGGGTCAAAGGCTGTGAATTCCTCCATGACGGCGCGGAAATTCTGCACGCACCGCGCGTCCAGCTCCCACTGCCGCAGATGCGCGCAGACGGCCTGCGCGATGCCGGGGTCGTCCTCGACCAGCAAAATACGGTACATCCGTCCGCCTCCCGAGCTTCTTTTTCTCTCAGTATAGCACACCCGGCGTCCAGCCGCAAGAAAAGGTCATTTTCCTCTTTCTTTATTGGAAGAAATCGTGTATACTATTTTTGATTTTACGCTTCTTCCGAAATGGGGGATTTTTAGTATGGAACAGGAAGACAAGAATTTGCAGGCACAGCCGTCCGAAACGCAGGAAAAGCCGGAAAAGCAGCCGCTTCCCAAGGGCTATGAGGCGTATCTGAGCCTGTTCGATCTGGTGCGGATGCTGGCGGTCATCACGCTGGTCTTCGTATTCTTTTTCCGTCTGAACGGCGTGAGCGGCAGCTCGATGTACCCCACGCTGGTCGACAAGGACTATCTGGTGCTGGAGAGCAATTTTCTCTATCGGGACGCAAAGCAGGGCGATATCGTCGTTTTGTATACGCCGCCGTTTTCCGAGAATGACGAACTGCTGGTCAAGCGTGTGATCGCAGTCGGCGGGCAGACGGTGGATATTGACTTTAACGCGGGCGTCGTCTACGTCGACGGACAGGCGCTGGACGAGCCGTATACGTTTGAACCGACCTATCTGAGCTACGCCGAATACGGCAAGGCGCTCGACTATCCGGTCACCGTGCCGGAGGGCGAGCTGTTTGTCATGGGCGACAACCGCAACCATTCGGAGGACAGCCGGTTCTCCGACGTCGGCTGTGTGAAAAAAGAGGCTGTTTTGGGAAAGGTCCTGCTCGTGGTCTTCCCCGGACGGCAGACGAATGAATTTGGAGCCGTGACCGGCGGGCGCAGCTGGCACAGATTCGGAGCGGTATCATGAAGCAGGAAGACACGAACCGGAGCACCATGAATATCCAGTGGTACCCCGGCCACATGACCAAGACGCGCCGGATGATCGAGGAGGATGTGAAGCTCGTCGACGCCGTGTGCGAAATTCTCGACGCGCGCATCCCGATTGCCAGCCGCAACCCGGATATCGACGCGATCTGCGGCAATAAGCCGCGCATGATCGTCCTGAACCGCATCGACATGGCAGACCCGGCGCTGACGAAAAAATGGGCAGAGCACTTCCGGGCGAAGGGCTATGCCGTTCTGCAGACCGACTGCAAGACGAAAAAGGGCATTTCCGGCTTCGTCCCGGCGGTGCGCACGCTGCTGGCGGAAAAGCTGGCGCGGTACGCGGAAAAGGGGCAGGTGGGACGGCCCCTGAAGCTCATGGTCGTCGGCATCCCGAACGTGGGAAAATCGACGTTCATCAACCAGATCGCCGGGCGCAAGGGCGCAAAGGCCGAGAACCGCCCCGGCGTTACGCGCGGCAAGCAGTGGATCACGGTCGACCAGGGGCTTTTGCTTCTGGACACGCCGGGCATTCTGTGGCCGAAGTTCGAAGACCCGGAGGTCGGGATGCGCCTTGCCTACACGGGCGCCGTCAAGGAGGACGTGATCGACACCGAGACGCTGGCCTGCCATTTTATCGCGCTGCTGGCAAAGTATTACCCGCAGACGCTTTCCGAGCGCTATAAGCTCGAAGCGCCGGAGGATGCGGACGGATACGAGCTTTTGCAGCTGGCCGGGAAAAAGCGCGGCTATCTCGTCTCCGGCGGCGAGGTCAATACCGAGCGCATGGCAAAGGCGCTCATGGACGATTACAGAAGCGGCAAGCTCGGCAAGCTGACGCTCGAAAGCCCGGAGGACATGCAATGAGACAGGAAGAACCGATGGATCTTTGGGTGTATGAACGCGAAGCGTTCGACGCAGGCATCAAACTGGTGTGCGGCGTGGACGAAGCGGGACGCGGGCCACTGGCCGGGCCGGTATGTGCGGCGGCGGTCATACTGCCGCCGGGGCTGGAAATCCCCGGCCTCAACGACTCGAAAAAGCTTACGGACAAAAAGCGCCGGGAGCTGTACGATATCATGATAGAGCAGGCCGTCTCTTACGGCATCGCGTTTGCGAGCGAGCAGGAGATCGACGAGATCAATATTTTACAGGCGACGTTCCTGGCCATGGAGCGCGCCATGCAGAAGCTCTCCCCGCAGCCGGAGCTTGCGCTCATCGACGGCAACCGGACGAAGGATTTCGGTCTGCCGGTCCGGACCATCGTCAAGGGCGACAGTCTATCCGCCTCCATCGCCGCCGCGTCGATTCTGGCCAAGGTCACGCGGGATCGGCTGATGGAGGAATACGACGCGCAGTACCCGCAGTACGGCTTCGCCGTCCACAAGGGCTACGGCACGAAGCGGCACTATGAAGCGCTGCGTGAATTCGGTCCCAGTCCGATCCACAGAAAAACATTCCTCAAAAAATTCTATGAGAACCCGTGACCTGTCCGGCCCATGGGGCGAGGCGCTGGCCGCGGAGTATCTGCGAAAAAAGGGCTGGCGCATCGAGGCCATGAACTACCGCACGCGGCTCGGCGAGATCGATATCATCGCGTCGAACCGGCAGTATCTCGTCTTCTGCGAGGTCAAACTGCGAAAATCGGCGGATTTCGCCGCCGCGCGGGAATTTGTCGACGCGCACAAGCAGCAGCGCCTGCGCACGACCGCGCTTTTGTACCTATCCCAACACGAAACGCCGCTGCAGCCGCGCTTCGACGTGATCGAAATCTATGCGCCCGACGGCACGCAGACCCGCCGCCCGCAGATCACCCATATGGAGGACGCATTTTGACAAATTACCGCGTTTTTGACGGCCACTGCGACACGCCCATCGAACTCTGGCTGCAAAATCAGCCGCTGCGGAAAAACACGCTGGCTGTTTCGCTCGAACGCGCGCAGCGGCTTGGCGCATGGGCGCAGTTTTTCGCGTTCTGCACCGCCTGGGTCAAGGCAAAGCTGCCAAGACCGGAGATTTTCTCCCGCGCGCTGGACAATTTTCACGCGCAGCTGCGCGAGAATGCGGACAAGATCACGCTCTGCCGCACAGCAAGTGAGGCCGAAGCTGCCATGCAGAGCGGCAAATGCGCCGCGTTTCTCGCCATTGAGGGCGCAGAGGCTGTGCGCGAGGACGAAGGGCTTCTGGAACACGCATATGAATCCGGCGTGCGGATGATCTCGCTTGTATGGAACCTTCCGAACAGCCTTGCCGCGCCGTGCGGCTCGGACGAAGGGCTGACGGAAAAGGGCAGGCACTTTTTTAAGCGGGCGCAGGCGCTCGGGATGCTCGTCGACGTGAGCCATGTGTCCGAAAAGGGCTTCTGGGACATGATCGGGCTGGCCGAAAAGCCGGTCATCGCAAGTCACTCCGATTCGTTTGCCGTCTGCCCGCACCCGCGCAATCTGACGGACGACCAGTTCCGGGCCATCCGCGATCTTGGCGGCACAGCGGGACTGAACCTCTACGCGCCGTTCCTGACGCAAGCGCCCCGCGCGTCGTTTGACGATCTGCGCCGCCATCTTGACCGGTTTCTGGAGCTGGACGGTGAGGGCCACATTGCCCTCGGCGCAGATCTGGACGGCTGTGATTTACTGCCGGAGGGCTTTTCCGGGCTGGACGATTATAACCGGCTCGGTGATTTTTTGAAAACTACCGGATATTCCGATGAAACCATACAGAACCTGTTCTGCAATTCTCTCATGAAGGTCGTGAAACTATGTATTATGTAAGTACGCGTGACGCAGGCCGCCGCTTAACGGCCAGTCAGGCCATTGTCGAGGGCCTCAGCCGTGACGGCGGGCTGTATCTGCCGGAGGAAATTCCGCAGCTCACCATGGACGAGATCAAAGCGCTCGCCGCGCTTTCCTATCCCGAACGGGCCGCGAGACTCATGAAGCGCTATCTCGACGAGTTTACCGAGGAGGAGCTGCTGGGCTTTGCGAAAAGCGCCTACGGCCCCGCGAAATTTGACACGCCTGCCGCAGCGCCCGTCGTAAAGCTGACGGAAAACACGTATATTCAGGAGCTGTGGCACGGGCCGACGTGCGCATTCAAGGATATGGCGCTGCAGATGCTGCCGTATCTGCTGACGGCCTCGCTCCGGAAAACGGGCGAGGAGAAGACCGTCTGCATCCTCGTCGCGACCTCCGGCGACACGGGCAAGGCCGCGCTTGAGGGCTTCCGCGATGTGGACCGCACGAAAATCCTTGTGTTCTATCCCGACGGCGGCGTTTCCGAAATGCAGAAGCTGCAGATGGTCACGCAGGAGGGTAAAAACGTCGGCGTGTGCGCCGTGCGCGGCAACTTTGACGACGCGCAGACCGGCGTGAAGCGCATTTTCTCCGACGAGGCGCTGCGCGAGGAGCTTGCCGGGCGCGGATACTTCCTGTCCTCGGCCAACTCCATCAACTGGGGCAGGCTCCTGCCGCAGATCGTGTATTACGTCTCGGCGTACTGCGACCTGCTGAACGCTGGGACCATCGAAGCCGGGACGCGCGTCAATTTCTGCGTCCCGACAGGCAACTTCGGCAACATTCTCTCCGGCTTCTACGCAAAGAAAATGGGCGTGCCCATCGGCAGGCTCATCTGCGCGTCGAACGAGAATAACGTCCTGACCGACTTTATCAAGACCGGCACCTATGACCGCAACCGGCCGTTTTACCAGACGGCTTCGCCGTCGATGGATATCCTGATCTCGTCGAATCTCGAACGGCTTTTGTCCCTGCTGTCCGGCTCGGACGAGGAAGTGCGCGGCTATATGCAGAAGCTTTCCGAGACGGGAACATATACCGTCTCCGACCGGGTGCTGCGGGCCGTGCAGGCGGAATTTTCCTGCGGCTTCTGCACGGACGCGCAGGGCGCGCAGACGATCGGGAAGACATTCCGCGAGAGCCGCTATCTGCTCGACACGCACACTGCCGTGGCCTGCACAGTTCTGGACGCGTACCGCGCCGGGACAGGCGATCAGACGCTGACCGTCGTGGAATCCACGGCAAGCCCGTTTAAGTTCTGCGCAAGCGTTCTGGACGCGCTCGGCGTGACGGAGCACGCGCCCGGCACGGGCGTGCTCGGCCAGCTCACGGCCGAGACGGGCCGTCCGGCTCCGAAGCCGCTGGCAAGCCTTGCAGGCAAGCCCGTGCGCTTCGATCAGGTCACGGACAGGGGCGATATGCGCGCCGTCGTGACGGAGTTTCTGCGCTGATGGCCCTGTACGCGATTGGAGATCTGCACCTGTCGCTCGGCCCGGCAGACAAGCCGATGGACGTGTTCGGGGGCCGCTGGACAGGGTATATGGAAAAGCTGCGGGAAAATCTGAAGGTCATTGGCCCGGAGGACACGACCGTTCTGCTCGGCGATCTCAGCTGGGCGATGAGCCTTGACGACGCGGCGGATGATTTTTCCTTTATAAACGCCATCCCCGGCCGCAAGATCATCCTCAAGGGCAACCATGACTACTGGTGGACGACGCTGCGGGCCTTTGACCGCTTCTGCGCGGAGCATGGGTTTGCAGACTTCCACGTTCTGAACAACTCCTGCTTCTTCTACGGCGATATCGCCCTGTGCGGCACGCGCGGGTGGTTCTACGACGCGCAGAAGGAGGGCAGCCACGACGAGAAAATTTTCCGGCGGGAGCTTGGGCGGCTCGAACGCTCTTTGCAGTTGGCGGGAGACGCGGAAAAATACTGCTTCCTGCACTATCCGCCGCGCTACCGCGGGTACGCCTGTTCGGAGATTCTGGAGCTGCTCGGAACATACGGCGTGACGCGCTGCTATTACGGCCACCTGCACGCCGACTCCATCCGGCTGGCGCTGGAGGACGACTATCAGGGCGTGCAGTACCGCCTTGTTTCGGCGGATCACGTCGATTTTCAGCCGCAGAGGATCGGATAGACGGCAAATGGGCGGAAAGATTTTGAATTTTTTCTGAATTCGGATAAATTCCTGAAAAAACAGTGGATTTCTTGCATGAAGTCTGGTAGAATAGAGCGGATTCAAATGAGAATGGTGAATTACGGCCTTTTATAAGCCGCACCGCATAGGAGGAAAGTACCACAATGAACGTTAAAAACGTAGAGAAAGAAAACGGCAGCGCAAAGGTCACTGTCGAGATCGCAAAGGACGAGTTCCAGACCGCGCTGGACAAGGCATATGCCAAGATCCGCAAGGACATCATGATCCCCGGCTTCCGCAAGGGCAAGGCCCCGCGCAAGTTTGTCGAGCGTATGTACGGCTCTCAGGTGTTCTATGAAGACGCCGTGAGCGAGATCTTCCCCGACATTTACGAGGCTGCCATTATCAAGCAGGAGCTCAAGGCTGTCGGCCAGCCCTCCGTTACCGATATGCAGACCCCCGAGGACGGCAGCGTCGTGCTGACTGTCTCCACCGAGCTTTATCCCGAGGTCACCCTCGGCGAATACAAGGGCATCGAGGTTCCCAAGGAAACCGTCTCCATCTCCAAGGCAGAGGTCGACGCAGAGCTTTCCCGCATGCAGGAGCGCAACGCCCGCATCGAAACGGCCGACCGCGAAGCCAAGACCGGCGACACCGTCGTTCTGGACTTTGAGGGCTTCGTGGACGGCAAGCCGTTTGACGGCGGCAAGGCCGAGGGCTACACCCTGACGCTCGGCTCCGGCGCGTTCATCCCCGGCTTCGAGGATCAGCTCGTCGGCCTCAAGGCAGGCGACGAGAAGGACGTCGTCGTAACCTTCCCTGAGAACTACACCAAGGAGCTTGCCGGTAAGGAAGCCACCTTCAAGTGCAAGATCCACGAGGTCAAGGAGACCATCAAGCCCGAACTCGACGACGAGTTTGCCAAGGATGTCTCCGAATTCGACACGCTGGCCGCGCTCAAGAAGAGCATCAAGGCCGATCTCGCCGCAAAGCGTCAGGAAGCTGTTGACCGCGACTTTGAAAACGAAGCCGTCGTCCTCGCAGGCAAGAACATGACCTGCAATATCCCCGCCTGCATGATCGACGAGCAGGTCGACAAGCATCTGGAGCAGTTTTCCTATCAGCTGCAGTCTCAGGGCATGAAGATGGATGACTACCTCAAGATGATCGGCGGCGACGTCAAGGGTATGCGCGATTCCATGCGCCCGATGGCCGAGCAGACCGTCCGCAGCAACATCCTGCTCAGTGAGATCGTCCATCAGGAGAACCTCGACGTGACCGAAGAGGAAGTCGAGGAAGAGCTGAAGAAGCTGGCCGAGCAGTATAAGATGGAGCTGGACAAGATCAAGGAAATGGTCGACGTTGAGGCCGTCAAGTCTGATCTCAAGGGCCGCAAGGCTGTCAAGCTGATCGTGGACAATGCAAAGCCCGTCGAGAAGGAAAAGAAGACGGCAAAGAAGGCCGCCAAGAAGGAAGACGCCGCTGAGGCTCCCGCCGAAGAAGCCAAGACTGAGGAATAATTCTCCGGCCCGTTGGGTAGAATCCTACAGCCAACCTGACATCCGTCTGAAAGGAGAATCCCAAATTATGAGTTTGGTTCCGTATGTTGTCGAGCAGACGAGCCGCGGCGAGCGGTCGTATGATATCTTCTCCCGCCTGCTCAACGACCGTATCATCATCCTGTCCGAAGAGGTCAACAGCACCACTGCCAGTCTGATCGTTGCGCAGCTGCTCTATCTCGAGGCACAGGACCCCGATAAGGACATTCAGTTCTACATCAACTCCCCCGGCGGCAGCGTGACCGACGGCATGGCGATCTATGACACCATGCAGTTCATCAAGTGCGACGTGTCCACCATTTGCGTGGGCATGGCCGCGTCGATGGGCGCGTTTTTGCTGTCCTCCGGCACGAAGGGCAAGCGCCTTGCCCTTCCCAATGCGGAGATCATGATCCACCAGCCCTCCGGCGGCACGCAGGGGCAGGCGACCGACATGCAGATCCAGGTCGAGCGCATGCTGAAGATCAAGCAGCGTCTGAACGAGATCCTTGCCGCCAACACTGGCAAGCCGCTTGAGACGATCAAGATCGATACCGAGCGCGACAACTTCATGACCGCCGAAGAGGCGCAGGCCTACGGCCTTGTTGACAAGGTCATCTACAAGAGACAATAATCCCTGAAAGGAGGAGTCCAGCTTGGCAAGAGACTCCATCCGCTGCTCCTTCTGCGGTAAAAAACAGGAGCAGGTCGGCCGCATCATCGCCGGTCCCAATGTCTACATCTGCAATGAATGCGTCGAGCTCTGCTCGTCCATCCTGCACGATGAGATGCACAACGGCCTGAACGAGCAGCAGCTTGAACTGCCCGACACGCTCCCCACGCCGCAGCAGATCAAGACCTACATGGATCACTATATCATCGGTCAGGACGACGCAAAAATCGCCCTGTCCGTGGCGGTCTATAACCACTATAAGCGCATTTATTTCCAGAACGACTCCGACGTGGAGCTGCAGAAGAGCAACATTCTGCTCATCGGCCCCACCGGCTCCGGCAAGACGCTGTTCGCCCAGACGCTGGCCAAGATCCTCAACGTGCCGTTCGCCATCGCGGACGCGACCACGCTGACGGAGGCCGGTTATGTGGGCGAGGACGTCGAGAATATTCTGCTCCGGCTTCTGCAGGCGGCGGATTTCGACGTAGAGCTGGCCGAGCGCGGCATCATCTATATCGATGAGATCGACAAGATCGCCCGTAAGTCGGAGAACACCTCCATCACCCGCGATGTCTCCGGTGAGGGCGTCCAGCAGGCGCTTTTGAAGATCGTCGAGGGCACGGTCGCCAACGTTCCCCCGCAGGGCGGGCGCAAGCATCCGCAGCAGGAGTTCATTCAGGTCGATACGACCAACATCCTCTTCATCTGCGGCGGCGCGTTCGACGGGCTTGACAAGATCATCGAGCAGCGCACCGATACCTCCGCTGTGGGCTTCAACTCTACGGTCAAGAGCAAGGGCGACCACAACGTCGGAAAGCTCTTCCAGCTCGTGCAGCCGCATGATCTGCTGAAGTTCGGCATTATTCCGGAGCTTGTGGGCCGCCTGCCGGTCATCACGTCCCTGCGCGGACTTGACAAGGACGATCTGGTGCGCATCCTGACGGAGCCGAAAAACGCGCTCTGCAAGCAGTACCACAAGCTGCTGTCCTATGATCAGGTCGAGCTGAGCTTCGAAAAGGGCGCGCTGGAGGCCATCGCGGAAAAGGCCATCGAGCGCCAGATCGGCGCGCGCGGTCTGCGCGCGATCATGGAGGAGATCATGACGAAGATCATGTACGAGATCCCGTCCGACCCCACCATCCAGTCCGTCTGCATCACCGAGCGCTGCGTGCGCGAAGGCGAGCCGCCCCAGATCACCCGCGACGCCGCAAAGCCCCGCGCTCCCATCAAGAACGCAGGCGTAACGCTGTAACACAACAAACAGGAAGGGAGCGTGCGCTCCCTTCCTGCGTATTTTTATCCTCCGCGAAAGGAGACAACTTTTATGAGCGATTATAAACCCCTTGCCTGCCTGCCGGTCCTGCCGCTGCGCGGGATCGTGGTGTTCCCCGGCTGCGTGACGCATTTCGACGTCGGAAGGAGCCGGTCTGCCCGCGCCGTTGAGGAGGCCATGCGGGCCGATCAGATGATCTTCCTTGTCGCCCAGCGCGACGTGCAGTGCGACGAGCCGAAGAAGACCGACCTGTATTCCGTCGGCACCGTGGCCTATGTGCGGCAGATCCTGCGCCTGCCGGGCGACAATATGCGCATTCTCGTCGAGGGCAAATACCGTGCGCAGCTGACCGACATGATCCACGCCGAGCCGTATCTCTTCGCCCGCGCGATGGAGCTGGACGAGCCGGGCTATCACGCCGCCGTGCCGCGCACGCAGGCGCTCGTGCGGCAGGCGCACCAGCTGTTTGAGCAGTTTATCGATCTGGCTGTCAAATCCGGGCAGGAAAACCTGCTGCAAGGCTCTTCGACCGACGACGCGGGCGAGCTGGCCGATTTCATCGCCCAGAACGCGACGTTCGGCTACGAGGACAAGCAGCGCGTGCTCGAAACGCTGCCGCCCGTTCACCGGCTGGAGCTGTGCATCCGCATGATGGCGAAGGAGCTTGACATTCTGCGGCTGGAAAGCGAGATCAACGATCAGGTGCAGCAGAATGTCAACCAGAACCAGCGCGATTATTATCTGCGCGAGCAGCTGCACGTCATCCGCGAAGAACTCGGCGAGGACGACGACAGCGACGCGGACAGCTACCGCACCAAAATTCAGGCGCTGAAGCTTCCGCAGGAGACGGAGGAAAAGCTGCTGCGTGAAGTTTCGCGCTTTGCGCGCCAGCAGCCCGGCTCCGCCGAGGCCTCCGTTCTGCGCAATTATCTCGACACGATCCTCGACCTGCCGTGGAACAAAGAGACGAAGGAGCGGCTGGATGTAAAGGCCGCTGCGAAAATTCTCGACGAGGATCACTTCGGCCTTGAGACGGTCAAAAAGCGCATTCTTGAAACGCTGGCCGTGCGCCAGCTGGCTCCGGAGCTGCCGGGGCAGATCCTCTGCCTGGTCGGCCCTCCGGGCGTAGGCAAAACGTCCGTCGCGATTTCGATCGCACGGGCGCTGAACCGGAAGCTGGCCCGCCTGTCTCTCGGCGGCGTGCGCGACGAGGCCGAGATCCGCGGCCACCGCAAGACGTATATCGGCGCCATGCCGGGCCGCATCATGACGGCTCTGATTCAGGCCAAGAGCAAAAACGCGCTGCTGCTGCTCGACGAAATTGACAAGCTCGGCAGCGATTATAAAGGTGACCCGTCGTCCGCGCTGCTGGAGGTTTTGGACTCTGCACAGAATTCCAGCTTCCGCGACCATTATATTGAGGTGCCGTTCGATCTGTCGCACTGCATGTTCATCACCACTGCCAACACGACCGACACCATCCCCCGCGCCCTGCTCGACCGCATGGAGGTCATTGAGCTGGGGTCTTACACGGACGAGGAAAAATTGCAGATCTCCAAGCGGCACCTGCTGCCGAAGCAGCTGAAAAAGCACGGCATGAAGCGCACGCAGGTGCGCGTCTCCGACGACGCGATCCGCGAGATCATTGCCTGCTACACGCGCGAATCCGGCGTCCGCAGTCTTGAGCGGCAGATCGCCGCGCTCTGCCGCAAGTGCGCCATGCGCTTCGTCTCCGACGAGCCGCCCAAGCGCATTTCCATCACCGGCGGCAATCTCGAAGACTTCCTCGGCGTCCGCAAATTCCTGCCGGAGGCAAACGTCACGACCGATCAGGTCGGGCTTGTCACGGGCCTTGCGTGGACAGCCGTCGGCGGCACGACGCTTGAGGTCGAGGTCAACGTGGTCGACGGTACCGGCAAGCTGGAACTGACCGGCAATCTGGGCGACGTGATGAAGGAATCCGCCTTCGCGGCCATGAGCTTTATCCGCTCGCGCGCAAAGGCGCTGGGCCTCGCCCCGGATTTCTACAAAACGAAGGACATCCACGTCCACTTCCCGGAGGGAGCCGTCCCGAAGGACGGGCCGTCCGCCGGTATCACGATCTGCACCGCCATCGTCTCGGCGCTTACGAACCGCCCCGTGCGGCGCGACGTCGCCATGACGGGTGAAATTTCCATCCGGGGCCGCGTGCTCGCAATCGGCGGGCTGAAGGAAAAGACCATGGCTGCTCTGCGCCACGGGGTCAAGACCGTCATCATCCCGGCGGAAAACGAAAAGGATCTGGAGGAGATCGACCAGACCGTGCGGCAGGCGCTGCAATTCATCACGGTTTCCAGTGCCGACCGCGTGCTGGAGGCTGCCCTTCTGCCCGCAGACGATGCAGCGGGGACAATTTCGGTTCCCGCCGCGCCCGCAATGCCGATCCCCGCACCCAAAACGCGCCGCAAGCCCGGCATCCGGCAGTGAGGAGGCCTGCATGAATCTGCATAACGCGGAATTTGTCCGCTCCGTCACCTCCGTCGCCGACTGCCCGAAGGACGGCCTGCCGCAGATCGCGTTTGCGGGCAAGTCCAACGTTGGAAAGTCCTCCGTGATCAACAAGCTTCTGCTGCGTAAGAACTTCGCCCGCGTCGGCGAGGCCCCCGGCAAGACCACGCATATCAACTTTTTCCGTATTGACGAGGCCATGTACCTCGTCGACCTGCCGGGCTACGGCTATGCCAAGGTCCCGCAGAAGGAAAAAGAGCGATGGGGCAGGCTCATGGAGGCCTATTTTGCCGCGCCGGCTACGCTTACCTTCGGCGTCATGCTCGTCGACGCACGCCATGCGCCGACAGCAAACGATGTGGTCATGGCGAATTACTTTCTGCAGTCCGGCAAGCCCTTCGTGGTCGTGGCCAACAAGCTTGATAAGCTCAAAAAGAGCGAGATCGAGCCAAATCTTGCCCGCATCCGCGAGGTGCTGTCCCTGCCGGATGACGTGCGCCTGATCCCCTTCTCCGCCGAAAAGGGCGACGGCCGCGACGAGCTGCTGACCGTCATCCTGCACGCGGCAGAACAATAAACGCAAAAGCCGAGGCCCCGCCGTCTGCGGGGCCTCGGTTTATACGATCAAAACGCATTGCTGCCCGTTTCAGGCAGCAATGCGTTCGTAGGGGCGGAGCGTATTCGCCGAAAGCCGTTCAGTTTTGTGGTTGCCTGTGCTCGATCCACTTACTTTCTTTCCGGCACAAGGAAGATAAACACCAGCGAGCTGATGAGCAGCAGGTAGGGGTAGAACAGGAACGGGATAATCTGGAACGCGGTGAGCGTTTCGCCAAGCTCTGCGGCGGCGGAGATCGCCAGCAGCATCTGCGCGCCGTAGGGGATGATGCCCTGGAAGATGCATGAGAAGGTGTCGAGCAGCGACGCGCTCTTCTTGCCCGTGATACCGTATTCCTCGCTCATCTGCTTCGCGATGGGACCGGCCATGACGATGGCGACGGTATTGTTGGCCGTGGCAATGTCCATCGCGCCGACAAGCAATCCGATGCCCAGCTGGCCGCCCTTGTTGCCGTGGAAAATGCGGCGGATAAAGCCGAGCAGCGCTTCAAAGCCGCCGTATTCGCGGATGAGGCCGCACATGGCCGAGACAAGGATCGTGACCATGATCGTCTCAAACATCCCGGACGCGCCGGAGCCCATGTTCCCCAGCAGCTCGGTCGGGTGCACCGCACCGGTGGCGAGCATGATGATGGCGCCGGAGAAAATGCCGGTCAGCAGCACGAGGAACACATTGACGCCCGCCACGCCGCCAACGAGCACCAGCAGATACGGGACGGTCTGCAGCAGATGGTATTCCGGGATCTCTACCGCGCCAATATCGCTTTTCAGCGAGAACACGAGGATCAGCGCCAGCGCCACCAGCGCCGCCGGAAGCGCAATGCGGAAGTTTGTGCGGAATTTGTCCTTCATTTCGCAGCCCTGCGTGCTGCAGGCGGCGATGGTCGTATCGGAGATGAACGAGAGATTGTCGCCGAACATCGCACCGCCCATGACGGAGCCGATGCACAGCGCCAGATGGAACCCCGACGCCTTCGCCACGGCGACGGCGATGGGGACGATCAGCGTGATCGTGCCGCAGGACGTGCCCATGGCCGTCGAGACGAAGCATGAGACGATGAACAGCACCGCAACGGCGAACCGCGCCGGGATATGCGCAAGCATGAAATACGCGACGGACTCCGCGCTGCTGCGGCCCACGACGCCGACGAACACACCGGCGGCCAGAAAGATCAGGATCATCGTCATAATATTCTTATCGCCGACGCCCTTTGCCATGACCTCCAGCTTGTCGTCAAACGACAGCGCCCGGTTCTGCAGGCAGGCGACGAGGATCGCGGCCAGAAACGCTACGACGATTGGAATGTTGTAAAAGCCCATTTCAATTTTCAGGCCGTATTCAAACAGGCAGCCCAGCCCCAGATACAAAACAAGGAACACCCCGATGGGCAGCAGGGCAATGGCGCGCGCGGGTTTCTTCTCCATAAAATACTCTCTCTTCTTCATAAAATCTCACCCCCGGCCGCGTATGCAGCCAGGGGTCTGCGCATAAGCTTTCTTATTGTATTGGCTTTCTGTCCTTTCGTCAAGTAAATCGATGATTCTTTGGTGAAACTGCATAAAAATACACGGTGCATAAAATTAACAGCCTTTTTACATTTCCGCTCTGTTCAGAACGGGATTTTTCTGATAAAATAAGAACAATTCTTGAAATAGGAGTGAGGCTTTGTACCGCAAACAGGTGTTACTGGAAAAACTGAAGGAGGCTGCGGCCTCCGTGCTGCCGATCAGCCTGATCGTGCTGACGATCTGCTTCGTATTCGTGCCGGTCGATACTGGGCTGATGCTCTCGTTCGTGCTGGCGACGGCCATGCTGATCTTGGGCATGGGACTGTTCACGCTCGGCGCGGAAATGTCCATGAGCAAGATCGGCAACTACATGGGCGCGAAGCTGACAAAATCGCGCAGGCTTGGGCTGATCCTGATCGTCAGCTTCCTTTTGGGCGTCGCCATTACGGTGGCCGAGCCGGATCTGCAGGTGCTGGCAGCCAACGTGCCGGAGATTGACAAAACGGTCCTCATCCTGACCGTCTCCGTCGGCGTGGGTATTTTCCTGATGCTCTGCATGGTGCGTATTCTGTTCGGCATTTCGCTGCGGCTGCTGCTGATCGTGTTTTATGTGCTGGTGTTTTTGGCTGCGTTCCTGTCCGATCAGGGCATTCTCGCTGTCGCGTTTGACTCCGGCGGCGTGACGACCGGGCCGATGACCGTGCCGTTCATCATGGCGCTCGGCGTTGGCGTTGCGTCCATCCGTTCCGACGAAAATGCGAAAGCGGACTCGTTCGGCCTTGTCGGGCTGTGCTCCATCGGGCCGATCGCGTCGGTGCTGCTGCTGGGCGCGATCTACAAGACGCAGCCCGCACAGGCGGAAAGCGAGACTGCCGCCGCCATCACCAATACGGTCGCGCTGGGCCGGGACTATCTGCACGCCTTCCCGGAATATCTGAAGGAGGTCACGCTGGCGCTGCTGCCGATCGTGGTGTTCTTCCTGATTTTCCAGATCGTCTCGCTGCGGCTGCGGAAGCTGCCGTTTTTGCGGGTCATGGTGGGCATTCTGTATACATACGCAGGACTCGTCCTGTTCCTAACGGGCGTGAACGTCGGCTTCTCGCCGGTCGGCTATGCGCTGGGCGCGGCGCTGACGGAGGGATGGAAGCTGTGGCTGCTCATTCCGCTGGCCATGCTGATGGGCTGGTTCATCATCAACGCCGAGCCTGCCGTCCATATCCTCAACCGGCAGGTCGAGGATTTAAGCGCGGGCGCGATCTCGGCAAGAGCGATGGGCATGAGCCTGTCCATCGCCGTCTCCGCCGCAGGCGGGCTTGCCATGCTGCGCGTCATCACGGGCGTTTCGATCATGTATTTCCTCGTGCCGGGGTACTTCATCGCGCTGGCCCTGTCGTTCTTCGTGCCGCGCACGTTTACGGCCATCGCGTTCGACTCCGGCGGCGTAGCCTCCGGCCCGCTGACGGCGACGTTCATGCTGCCGTTCGCCATGGGGGCCTGCGAAGCGATGGGCGGGAATGTCATGACGGACGCGTTCGGCCTTGTCGCGCTGGTCGCGATGATGCCGCTCATCACCGTGCAGGTCATGGGCGCGATCTACGTGATCAAATCCCGCCGCGCCGAAAAGGAACCGGCTCTGCCGGACTTCGGCGACAACGAGATCATCGAACTGTGGGAGGCCTGCTGATATGGAATTATATTATATCATTGCCGTTACCGATTCCGACCGCGGCGAGGCCATGAACGCCCTGTTCCGCGAGACGGGTCTGCCGATGATCCTCAGCGCCCCCGGAAGAGGCACAGCCAAAAACGAGCATCTGGCCGTCTACGGTCTGGATGAAACGCCCAAGACCGTCACCACCTCCGTCGCAAGCGCGCAGGAGGCCGCGCAGCTCGTCAAGGCCGCCAAGCGCAAGCTGTTTCTCGACATTCCCGGCAACGGGATTCTGCTGACCGTGCCGCTCAAGAGCGTGGCGGGCGGCAGAACGCTCGCCTATCTGACCAACGATCTGAAAACAGGAGGAACGCCGCATATGGAATTCAATCATGAGCTGATCGTCGTGATCCTGAACGAGGGCTACGCCGATCTCGTCATGGACGCCGCACGGGCCGCAGGCGCAGGCGGCGGCACGGTGCTGCACGCCAAGGGCACAGGCTCGAAGCGCGGAGAGAAATTCTTCGGCGTGAGTCTGGCCGACGAAAAGGATATGGTCTACATCATCGCCTACGCGGACGAAAAGGCCGCGATCATGCGCGCGATCAACGAAAATGCAGGCCCCGGCACAAAGGCCGGTGCGATCTGCTTCTCGCTGCCCGTCAGCTCCGTCGCAGGTCTGCGCGAACGGGACGAGGAATAACAAAATCAACAACAAAGGGGCTGCAGCGAAATAAACTCGCTGCAGCCCCTGCCTTTTGCTTATTCCTCTTCCGTTTCCGGGAAATCCTTCTTGACGGCGACCTCTGCCGACTTGTAGCGGCTGTAGGCCACGACGATGCGGCGGTTCGGCTCGGTGCCGGTGGAGAAGGTGGTCACGTCGGGATGATCCTGCAGCGCGGCATGGATCACATGGCGCTCATAGGCGTTCATCGGCTCGAGCGTGATGTTCCGGCGGTAGCGGGTGACCTTGCCTGCGACCTTCTGGGCCAGGCGCTGCAGCGCCTGCTCGCGCTTGAGGCGGTAGCTCTCGGCGTCAACGTTGATGCGCACGCGCTTGTTCTGGCCGCGGTTGACGGCATAGTTGGTCAGATGCTGGATCGCGTCGAGCGTCTCGCCCCGGCGGCCGATGAGGATGCCGAGGTTCTCGCCCACGAGGTCGACCAAATAGGTATCATCGCCGGTGTTGACGGCGTGCGGCACGGCATCGGAGCCCATGTGCTCGAGAAGGCCCTTGATGAAGATCTCAATGCGCTCCTCCCTGGAGCCCGGCTCTGCGGGGGCATAGACCTTCGGCTCTGCCGGGACAGCGGGCTTTTCGGCCTGCTGCGGCTGGCGCGGCTTCTGGTCGCGGCGTTCCGGTCTGGGGCCGCGCTGCTTCGGCGCGCGGTCCTGACGCGGCTGCTGCGGAGCCTTGGGCGCGGCAGCACGCGTATCCTGCTGGCGGGGCGCTTCGGGCGCGGCAGGCGCGATGACCTTCGGGGCGGCGGGCGCGATGACCTTTGCGCCGTCTGCGGGCTTGGACTCAGCAGGCTTTTTCGGCCTGCTGCGCGAAGCGGAGGACAGGGCGGGCTTGGGGGCCTCGTCGGGCGCTTCATAGGTGACCTTGACGCGCGCGGGCTGTGCGCCGATGCCAAGGAAGCCGGATCTCGGGTTTTCCAGAACTTCAACGGAAACGCTGTCACGGTCCATATGCAGCTCTTCCAGAGCCGCTGCGATGGCCAGATCGATCGTTTTGCCGGTTGCGGTAATAAATTTCTCCATAATTACTCCTCTGTCTGTTCTGCGTCAGAGCCGGCAGGACGCTTTCTGCCGTAGTGAGCAGGATCGTAGGCACGGCCGCGGCTGTACGGGCGCTCCGGGTCGCCGGAAAGCGGCTTCTTTTCCTCGGATTCCTGCACAGGGTTCTTCCTGGCCTCATATGCTTTGGCCGCCTTTTCAGCGGCTTCCTTTTCCTGCTGACGGATCTTCTTTTTGCTGACGTTGTCGGTGATGCCGTCGGGGTTCTGCTCGCGGCGCAGGGCGCGCTGGCGCTCCTTTTCGGCCTCCTCGGCGCGGCGCTTGGCGGCGATCTCCTGCTTGACGGCGTCTTCCTCGTCATAGACCTTGCGGTAGTGCTTCGTCAGAAAATAATCCTGCACAGCGCCGAACACGGCCTGCGCGATCCAGTAGATGGAGATCGCGGCGGGCATGGAGAAGCCGATCCAGAGGGACATGAGCGGCATCATGAGCATCATGGTCGCGTTGGTCTGGTTGGCGGTCTTGGCGGCGTCCGCATCCTGCTCGCCGTCGGCGTTCGTGGCGACCTGGTTGTTCATCTTCTGGCTGATCCACATGGACACGGCCTGCAGACCGGCAGAAACGACCGGGATCAGGAACAGACCGATCTCGCTCCAGCCCTCGCAGTCCCAGAAGCGGAACGTGGGGATAGCGGCCAGATCAATGCCAAGGAACTGGAAGTTCATGGCCTGCAGATTGGCGTTCGCCGTAACGGCCAGGGACTTGAGTTCTTCCATATAATCGCCGATATGACCGGCGGCGGCCAGCTGGGCATAGTACGCGTTTTTGCCGAGATTTTCGCCGCTGGCCTGCAGGAAGGCGACGATGGCCTCGGAGATGGAGCGGGAGTTGTGCATCATGTACGTGATCGGCTCACGGATGACGTAGTAAAGCGGCAGCAGGATGAGGAGCGGAATGAACGACCACAGGCAGCCGCCGCCCATGGACACGCCTTCTTCCTTGTACATCTGCTGGACGGCCAGCTGGTATTTCTGCTTGTCGTCGCCGTATTTGGCCTCAAGGGCCTTGACCTGCGGCGACAGACGGGACATCTTGAGCATACTCTTCTTGCTCTTGACCGACATCGGCAGCAGCACCAGCTTGACGATCAGCGAAAACAGGATCAGCGCCAGACCGTAGTTGTTGGTGAAGGTATACAGCCAGTCGAGCAGATAGCCGAACGGGACGCGGATCAGGTCAGAAATGCTGGTCGTATCCTTCGTCTCGGCGGCGGCAGCTTCAGCTGCTGCTACGGGCTCCATGCCCACGTATTTGTCGTTCGAGCTGACAGCGCCGGCGGCGCAGCCGGCCATGGACAGCACAAGCACGGCGGCAAGGACCCAGATCAGGACTTTTTTCTTCATTGTGTTCCTCCAAATGTGATGGGGGTACGCGTTCGGACAACGGGAAAAACCACGCTGCCCTACGGCACCGGGTCAAAATAGTCTCCCTTATAAAAGGGATTGCACCGCAGCAGCCGCTTCAGCGCCAGCCAGCCGCCCTTCACCGCGCCGTATTTCGTGATCGCCTCCAGCGCATACTGCGAACAGGTCGGCGAGAACCGACACCGGCGCGGAAGCCCGGGGGAGAGATACTTCTGATACAGGCGGATGAGAAACAGGAGCACGCGCTTCACGGCGTGTTCTGCGTCAGCAGGCCGAGCCTTGCGGCAAGCGAAAGATAGGCGTGCTCCAGCGCCGCGTAATCCGCGCCGATGGCGCGCGACCGGGCGACGACGACAAGATCATATCCACGGGCAAACAAAGTCTCGTGCAGCCGGTAAATTTCACGCAGCTGCCTGCGCAGCCGGTTGCGCTGCACGGCATGGGCCAGCTTCGCGCCGACGGTCAGACCGACGCGGTTCGCCTGCGAACCGTTTTTCCGGCAGTAGAGCACGAGATAGCCGTTGGCCGCGCTGCTTCCCTTGCGGTAGAGACGGCGGAAGATATGATTGAGCTTCAACGAGGAAGAAAACTGCATAAACGCCCACCTTTGAATAGCTGCTGATAAACAGATGGGGCGAACAGAACTGCTTCCATTCACCCCGAATTGTATGTGTGCTGCGGTGTAGGCGCGTCAGATTACGCAGAGAGCTTTGCTCTGCCCTTGGCGCGGCGACGGGCGAGGACCTTGCGGCCGTTGGCGGTAGCCATTCTCTTTCTGAAGCCATGCACCTTGGATCTGTGACGCTTTCTGGGCTGATAGGTACGAACAGTTGCCATGAAATCTACACCTCCTGTAAAAATATGCTCAACAGCGGACGCCGGTACAGCCTCCGCCGCAGCGAGTCAAGAATTTAGCTGCTCCCATGGAGCATACAAGTGGTATTATAGCCGATACCCCCTTGATTTGTCAATCATTTTTTGTATTTTCGCCATGTTTTCTGTTTCTGCAAAAAGTTTGCATATTTCCGCGCTGCACTTGCATGAAGACGGAATTTGATGTATAATACTTTGTAAATTTTTGAACGCTATATGAAAGCGAGGCTTCCCCATGAGCAAGGTCTTTATCCCTGAGGGCTACCGCGCCCCACTGTCCGTCTATGAGCTGCAGCGCGCGATCGAATTCATCAAGAGCAATTTCCAGACGAATCTGTCCAACGCGCTCAATCTGCGCCGCGTGTCCGCGCCGCTGTTCGTGGAGGAGGCCTCCGGCCTGAACGATAACCTGAACGGCTACGAGCGTCCGGTCAGCTTTGACATCCCCGACGTACACGCCGAGGCGCAGGTCGTCCATTCGCTTGCGAAGTGGAAGCGGCTGGCGCTGAAGCGCTATCAGTTCAACGTCGGCAAGGGCCTATTTACCGATATGAACGCCATCCGCCGCGACGAGGAGGTCGACAACCTCCATTCCGTCTACGTCGACCAGTGGGACTGGGAAAAGGTCATTGCCCGCGAGGACCGGAACACCGACTATTTAAAGCGCACCGTGCGCGATATCGTCGGCGCCGTCTGCGAGACGAACGACGCGCTGGGCGTCGCGTTCCCGAGCCTGCACACGAAGCTTGACCGCGAGGTGTTCTTCATCACCACGCAGGAATTGGAGGATATGTACCCGGACAAGACCCCCAAGGAGCGCGAGAACGAAATTTTGCGCCAGCACCACACGGTCTTCCTCATGCAGATCGGCGGCAAGCTGAAATCCGGCAAGCCGCACGACGGCCGTGCGCCCGACTATGACGACTGGGACCTCAACGGCGATATCCTGATGTGGAACCCGGTGCTGCAGTGCGCGTTTGAAATTTCCTCGATGGGCATCCGCGTGGACGAGAGCTCGCTTGACCGGCAGCTGACGCTTGCCGGGTGCGACGACCGGCGGAGCCTGCCGTTCCACAAAATGCTCCTGAACGGGGAGCTGCCGCTGACCATGGGCGGCGGCATCGGCCAGAGCCGCCTGTGTATGCTCATGATCGGCGCCTGCCACATCGGCGAGGTGCAGTCGAGCATCTGGGACAGGGCCACGACGGACGCCTGCCGCGACGCGGGCATCCTGCTTCTGTAAGTTCTGCAACATCATAAATACGAAAGAGGATCGATCACTATGGAACAGCTTATTTCTGTCCGTTCTCTTTTCAAAGAGACTGACGCCTACGCCGGTAAGCAGATCAAGGTCGGCGGCTGGGTACGCAATCTGCGCGCCAGCAAAAACTTCGGCTTCATCAACCTGTCCGACGGCACGTTTTTCTCGCAGGTGCAGGTCGTCTACGGCTCCGAGCTTGCGAATTTCACCGAGATCTCCAAGCTGAACATCGGCGCGGCCGTCATCGTCACCGGTACGCTCGTCCTGACGCCGGACGCGAAGCAGCCGTTCGAGCTGCAGGCCAGCGAGGTCTTTGTCGAGGGTCCCTCTACGCCGGATTATCCCATCCAGCCCAAGCGCCATTCGATGGAGTATCTGCGCACCGTGACGCATCTGCGTCCGCGCACGAACACGTTCCAGGCCGTGTTCCGCGTCCGTAGCCTCATCGCCTACGCCATCCACAAGTTCTTCCAGGAACGCGATTTCGTCTATGTCCACACCCCGCTTATCACCGGCTCCGACTGCGAGGGCGCAGGCGAAATGTTCCAGGTCACAACGCTCGATCTTGACAATCTGCCGCGCACGGAGGACGGCCAGATCGACTACAGCAAGGACTTCTTCGGCAAGGAGACGAACCTGACCGTCTCCGGCCAGCTCAACGGTGAGACGTTTGCGCAGGCGTTCCGCAACATCTATACCTTCGGCCCGACCTTCCGCGCCGAAAACTCCAACACGACCCGCCACGCGGCGGAGTTCTGGATGATCGAGCCGGAGATCGCGTTTGCCGATCTCACCGACGACATGAAGCTCGCCGAGGACATGATCAAGTTCATCATCGCCTACGTGCTGGAGCACGCGCCGGAGGAAATGGCATTCTTCAACCAGTTTGTCGACAAGGGCCTCATCGACCGCCTGCACCACGTCATGACCTCCGATTTCGGCCATGTGACGTATACCGAGGCTGTCAAGCTGCTTGAGGCGCACAATGACAAGTTCGATTACAAGGTCTTCTGGGGCTGCGATCTGCAGACCGAGCACGAGCGGTATCTCACCGAGCAGATCTTCAAGCGCCCGGTCTTCGTCACGGATTACCCGAAGGAGATCAAGGCATTCTACATGAAGCTGAACCCCGACGGCAAGACCGTCGCGGCCATGGACTGCCTCGTGCCCGGCATCGGTGAGATCATCGGCGGCAGCCAGCGTGAGGACAACTATGACATGCTCGTGCAGCGTATGCAGGAATGCGGCCTGAAGGAGAAGGACTATCAGTTCTATCTCGACCTGCGCAAATACGGCTCGACCCGCCACGCGGGCTTCGGCCTCGGCTTTGAGCGCTGCGTCATGTACCTGACCGGCATTTCCAACATCCGTGACGTGCTCCCGTTCCCCCGCACCGTCGGCAACTGTGAGCTGTAAGGCTCACCAGCAGACACACGATATCCCCCACCGGCACGGCGGAAGCGCAAGCAGTTACCTCTTTGGATGTAGGGGGCGATGCGCACATCGCCCCGTTGGGCAGCTGTGAATTCGCCGAAGATTCCCGTAAAATCGGTACATCCTTCCCGATTCTGGCCGATTACAGCATCTTCCCGGTTGGAAACCGGCTGATCTACGCCACGCACGGCCACGTCTACAACACCGCGCACCTGCCGCCGCTCTGCCCCGGCGATATTCTCCTGCACGGCCATACACATGTACCCGCGTGGGAGCCGTTCGGCGAGGAAAACCTCTATTTGAACCCCGGCTCTGTCTCCTTTCCGAAAAACGGCTCCGCACGCGGCTATCTGACGCTGGAAGACGGCGTTTTTCAGTGGAAAACGCTTTCCGGCGACGTATACCATACGCTCACGCTGTAATATGGTGCTTATACACAGCAAAAACAGGCTTCCCATCGAACCCGTTCGATGGGAGGCCTGTTGTCTGTTTGCCGGTTCATTCGCCCTTGACTTTGTAGCCGCAGATGCGGATAGCTGCCTTCGCAAGTTCTGCCGTCGGGTCAACGAATGGCCCGGGCTGCGGCAAAGTATCGGCGATAATAGGCAATTCCGTGCAGCCGAGGATAAAATAGTCCGCGCCGCGCGCGCGAAGTCCGTCCAGAAGCGCCTGCCATGCACCCTGCTCCGGTTCAAGCGGCTTGGATGCCTTCACAACATCGTAGATCAGGTGCATCAGCACATCCTGCTCGCCTTCGTCCGGCACAAGACAGTGCACGCCCTGTGCCTTCAGCGCCTTTTCATAAAGGCCGGTTGCAAGCGTGCCCTTCGTTGCGAGGATTGCAGCGGTCTGGCCGGGAAAATCCTTTGCGCATGTCTTCGCCGTAGCCTCGAGCATACTGAGAAACGGCAGGCTTGTCATGGCCTGCAGGCGGGGAAGGAAATAATGCGCGGTGTTGCACGGCATGATAACGCAGTCCGCGCCGCAGCGCTCCAACGAGCGCAGAGCCGAGGCCATTTCCGGCACAGGATCCGGCCCGCCGGACAAAATCGCTGCCGTGCGGTCTGGAATGCGAGCGTTGGAATCGATATAGACGCGGATGTGCTCGTTGTCGCAGGCTGCATCTGTCAGAAGCGTGATCTTGCGGAACAAATCCGCCGTTGCAAGCGGTCCCATGCCGCCTAAAATGCCGATGGTCTTACCCATGGCGATTCCTCCTTGATGGGAAATATCTGATATAGAAAGAGGGGACGGACTGTTGTCCGTCCCCCTTTTATTAGGACTTGATTGTCAGTTCGAACGAATTAGCCCTTGATCGCGCCCTGATCATCGACCGTGATGACAGTAGCGAAGTCGGAAGCGGCCTTGGTGGTGTCGTTGCTGACGGTGATCTTGCCGCTGTACATATCAGCGACCATCGCCTTGTAGTCGTCCTGCGTGAAGCTGTCGGACCACTGTGTGCCCTCGCCCATCGGGATCTGGACGTAGTTCGCTTCGGGATCGTCCGCGGAGACGAGGCCCAGCGTTGCGATCTTGCCAACGTAGTTGGCCCAGTTGCCGTTGTTGATGATGTCGTTCAGAGCGTCGTAAGTAGCGGGGTACAGGCCCTTCATCGCGGAGGTAACGGTCAGGCCGTCAACACCCGCGTAGTTTGCGATAACGCCAGCCTGGTCAACGTCAACACCGATGACCTTGCCGTTCGCCTTCTTGGCAGCGTCGACAGCGGAGGTGTAGATGCCGCCGCCGCAGGCGAAGACGACCTCAGTGCCGTTTGCATACCAGGTATCCATAACAGCGGTGATATCAACATCGCCGGAGAACTGACCGCCATAGATGTAGTTCAGGGTGACGTCGGACAGGCCCAGATCGGCAGCCGCAGCGTCAACGCCCTGCACGAAACCGTAGCCATAGCGGACAACGGCGGGAACGGCCATGCCGCCCAGGAAGCCGAGGTTCTTGTAGCCCAGCTTGACAGCAGCGTAACCGGCCATGTAGCCGCAGAGCTCTTCCTGATAGATTGCGCAGTAGACATTGCTCATGTCAACATACTTTTCGAGATCCCAGTTGTCGGGGTTGTAGTCATAGCTTTCGCCAGCCTTGGCAACACCGGCCTCGAGCAGGTCGCCCTTGGCAACGTCGAGCGCGATGAACTTGACATCGGGGAATTCCGGAGCAGCCTCGACGATCGCGCCGCCGAATGCATAGCCCGGCATCACGATGACGTTGTAGCCTTCGTCAACAGCCTTTTCGATCATGGCGACACGGTCAGCGGTGTTGTCGCCGGCGGGCTTGAAGTAGCTGAACTCCACGCCGTTGTCCTCGCAGAACGCCTTGCAGGCTTCATACGTGGTCTGGTTGAAGGACTGGTCGGTGATATCGCCGTAGTCGGTGATCATGGCGACAGCGTACTCGGTGTTGTCAGCCGGCTCTTCGGTAGGTTCTTCTTCCTTGGTCTCCTCAGCGGGAGCAGGCTCTTCGTCCTTGGTCTCTTCTGCGGGAGCGGGTTCCGTGGTGGTTTGTTCGGGCTCGTCGGTGGTCTCTGCGGGCTTGGATGCGCAGGCAGCCAGGCTCAGGACCATGACCAGAACCAGAAGCAGTGCAAGATACTTCTTCATTTGAAAATCTACCTCTTTCATAATATTATTCCGCACCGGACCGCGGCGAACCGTACCCCGGTGTCAGAATTGCCCCCTCACAGGGGGGGAGCAATTTTGATTATATCAGCTTTCGCTGCTGATTGCAATGACTTTTCACAGCTTCTTCCATGTTTTTCACAGCTTTTTTGCCTGCAGCATCCATTTCAGGATCCGGATCGCCGCCTTTTCCAGACCGATGCGGTCGGAACGGAGCGTTTCATCGCCCCAGAGCATCCCGCCGTAGCCGCAGTCGAGCAGCCATGCACGCAGGAGCGGACTGTTCTCCGTGAGCCGCTGGCCGGAGATGGCGCAGTCCGGCAGCTTTGCCGCGCGGCAGCTGTTTGCCGCGATCTCAAACGGAAGGCCGTACACGTCGCGCAGCGCGGACTGGGAAACGGAAACGGTCTCCGGCAGGCTCTGTGCGTGCAGCGCAGCCGTTCCATAGGGCCATGCGCCTGCGGCCAGCGCCGAGGTCATAGCGCCGCAGACAACCGGGTCCTCCGACCATTTTTCCGCGAACCGCGCCTCCTGCGGCGAACGCATTATGCCTGTATCCGGCCCCAGCCAGAGCTGAACGCCGAGCTCCGCCATTTCAAGGCCCACCGCGCGTCCGACAGCCCGGACGACCTCCTGGTCAAACGAGCAGGCCAGCTGCGCAGGCGCAGGGAAGACGGTCGCGCACTGCCGCCGGACGATCTCGCCGGTTTCCTCATCGGGAATATCGCGCAGCAGGCGCAGTCCCTGCGCGCCGCCCGCGATCTGCACGGCGGGGATCCCATAGCGCTCGATCGCAGCCGACGCGCCGAGCGCGCCGGGGACGGACGCTGCCTCTCTGCCGAAGCCGCAGACCAGCCGCTCCAGATTTTCCGTGTCCATATCGGCCACGAGATGGAACACGCTGCACCGTCCCTCGCGCACATCGGCAAGCGTATGATGCGCCCCGTCCGGGCGGCAGCCGGTAAATTCCCGGCCCTTTCTGCGGCTGCGGCGGGGCAGATTGCGGTCGGAGAAGCGGATGGCGTGCTTGTGCGCCTGCTCGATCTCGGCCAGATCCTCGGGGAACTGGAAGCAGACGGCTTCGGGCCGCCTGCGCTCCTGCGCGGCAGGCATGGTGAGCGGCTCCGCCGCCTGCACCACGGCACTGCGCGTCAGACGGATGGAGCCTGCCAGATAGCAGGCGCGGCTGTTCGTGCCGATATGGATATCATAATACCCCGCGTCCAGCACGAACGCGTGCGCGCTTTCGCGGTAGACAGAAAGCTCGGTGATGGGGAAGCGCAGCGTAATTGTCTGGCTCTCGCCGGGGGCCAGCAGGCGGCTCTTCCGGAAGCAGTTCAAAAAGCTGACGGGCCGCGTCAGGTCGCCCTCGGGCCGCGTCACATAGACCTGTACAAGCTCGCTGGCCGCAAATTCCTCTCCGGTGTTGACCAGCTCGGCGCTCACCGTCACGTCGCAGCCGTCAAGCCCGGCCGAGACACTGCCGAACGCGACCGTTCCGTAGCTCAGACCGTGGCCGAACGGATAGCGCACGGGAACGCCGAAGGAATCAAAATAGCGGTAGCCGGTAAACTGATCCGCTGCGGCGCAGGCGTCCGCAAACGCCTCCGCGCACTCGGGCCAGCTGAAGGAAAGATGGCCGGACGGCATGACCTTCGCCGTCAGCACGTCGGCCAGCGCCCCGCCCGCCTCCTGCCCGGCAAGACCGAGGAAGACGGTCGCGCCGCAGGAGAGCGCGGCCTCGTTCAGCTCGATAAATCCCGGCGCCGCCAGCACGAGCACCGTCCGTTCAAACACGGACGTGACGCGCGTGAGCATAGCCGTCTCCTCGTCGGTCAGCTGGAGGCTATAGCGCTCCGGCGTCCGGCCGATGACGACGACAGCCGCCGCACAGTCGTGGCGCAGGGCGCCGAAGTCCAGATTCGTCAGCGGCATTTCGCTGCCCTCCGGGTGCTCTACGGCCCAGGTGCGGTATTTGCGGGCCAGAAGCGCATCGGGCCTGACCGTCTCGCTTGCCGCAAGGCCGTCCAGCACGCCGATGGAGCGCCATGGCGTCATGGTTTTGTCAAAGGCGGGGGTTTGCAGCTGTTTGACGCCGAACACGGCGACGGGCAGCGGTGCGCCATCCTCCTGCGGCAGCAGCGGGAGCGTCCGGTTCTTGTTCTGCAGCAGCACAATCCCGGCAGCGGCAGCAGCGCGCGCAGTCAGCGCGTGGTCGCTCATTCTGAGTGTGATATCCATATGTGTTCTCCTATTTTATTGTCAATGTATGTGAAGCCTGCTTTGACAGGCGGGGATGCAATTTCTGTAGGGGCCGACGACTCTTGTAAACAATCTGGGCTTGACAGACTTTGTTGGCCCGCTGGAAGCAGTGCTTTTTCAGAAATCTTACGGCGAATACAGATATGCCTGCACGCATGGTTGTAGGGGTCGATGCCCACATCGACCCGGCAGAATGCAGCGTTTTAACGGAAATCTCAGGTGAATTCGCAACTCCCCAGCGGGCCGATGTAGGCATCGGCCCCTACAGTCAAGTGGGTAAGTGCATACGAATTCGCCGAGAATTTTTGATGATTCGGTGCATTCTGCTGGGCGGACAGAGTCGTCCACCCCTGTAAACGGGTAGGAATATATTTATAGCTTCCCCAGCTTTCCGGCTACGAAGCCGGACGACCAGGCCCATTGGAGGTTGTAGCCGCCGCAATCGCCGTCGATGTCCAGCACCTCGCCGCAGGCGAACACGCCGGGGGCGAGCCTGCTTTCAAGCGTGTCGGCGCGGAATTCTGCCGTCCGGACGCCGCCAGCCGTCACCTGCGCGCTCTCAAAGCCGGAAACACCTGTAACGGGGAGAGAAAAATATTTAATTGCATTTACCAGTGCGTCCAGCGCCGCGTCGGAACCGGACGCAAGCGGCTGCGCGCCGAGGCCGCAGGCATGGCAGAGCGTCTTGCCGAGGCGCGGATGGAGCATACCGGAAAGCAGCTCCTCGCCCGCCAGCGCCGGGAACGCTTCGCGCCGTGCCTGCAAAAGCGCCCGCACCTGCGGCGCGGGATACTCCCGCAAAAAATCGAGCAGCAGCCCGGCCCCCTGCGCCTGTCCCGCTGCCCGCGAAAGCGTGAACGCAGCCGGGCCGGAAACGCCCGTCTCGGTAAACTGCACCTCGCCCGCGTCCTCCAGCAGCGTTCTGCCGTCTGCGCGCAGACGGATGCGGCAGTCGGCCCGGACGCCCTTCAGCCCCCGGATAGGGGCCGGGTCCGTGCGGATCTGCGTGAGGCTGGGGTGCAGCGCCGTGCGGCTGTGGCCGAGCTGCGAAAGAAGCTCGTAGCCGGACATCGTTCCGCCCAGCGCCTTTCCCGCGCAGCCGCCGCAGGCAATGATCAGCTTATCTCCAAAATACGCGCTGCCGTCCGCGCCTGTGACCTGATAGCCGCGCGCTTTTTTCTTCACGCTCTGCGCGTCGAAGCCGCAGACGAGCTGCACGCCCGCCTGCGCAGCGGCGAATCGCAGCACGTCCACAACGCTGTTGGACTGATCGGACAGGGGATAGACCCGCCCGGACGGCTCTGCCGTGGTCAGAAGGCCCAGCGCGTGGAAAAAGTCCAGCGTCGCCGTCCCGTCAAAGCGCGAAAGCGCGGCGCGGGCAAAGCCCGCGTCCTGTCCGTGATAGTGCTCCGGGGACAGATCAAGATTCGTCAGATTGCACCGGCCGTTGCCGGTGGCGAGCAGCTTGCGCCCGACGCGCGACTGCCGTTCGAGAACGGTGACGGTATTCCGTTCATCCTGCGCGGCGGAAAGCGCGGCCATCAGCCCGCTGGCCCCGCCGCCGAGAATCAAAACCTTCATGTGCTGCTCCTTGGGGTGCGTGGTATGGAATATGTACAATTTCTGTGCAGTTTTCCGTAAAAGGCGCTGCCTGCTGCGGGCGGACAGAGTCGTCCGCCCCTGCAAGTGCTCCTGGTCCTGTTACTGCATCCGCTGCTCCAGTGCGGCAAGGCGCAGGCTGGTGCAGAAGATCTCCATGGCCTGCTCCAACTCCTCGACCGGGGGCAGGGACGGGGCGATGCGGATGTTGGAATCCTGCGGGTCGCGGCCATAGGGGAACGTCGCGCCTGCGCTTGTCATGACGACGCCCGCCTCTTTGCACAGCGCCAGCGTGCGCTTTGCAAGGCCCGGAGCCGTGTTGACCGAGACGAAATAGCCGCCCTTGGGCCGCTGCCAGGAAGCGATGCCGAGCGGCGCGATCTCGGTGTCCAGATGGCGCAGGACGCACTGGAACTTCGGGTTCAGAATGGCTGCGTGCTTCTTCATAAGTTCCAGCGTGTGGGCCTTGTCCTTCAAAAAGCGCACATGGCGCAGAGAGTTGACCTTGTCATAGGAAATGGTCTGGATGCCGATGAGCTTCTGCAGATACGCCTGATTTTCCTCGCTCGTGGCCATGACGGAGAAGCCCGCGCCGGGGAGCGTGACCTTGGACGTGGAAGCAAACTCATAGACCATGCCGTCGTTTCCCGCCTCGCGGCAGAGCGTCAGGATGTCCCGGAAGGGGACAAACTCGCCGTCAAACTCGTGAATGCAGTAGGCGTTGTCCCACATGAGGGCAAAATCGGGCGCCGCGGGCTTCAATGCCGCGATGCGCGCGATCGTCTCGTCGGAATAGATGATGCCGTCGGGGTTGGAATATTTCGGCACGCACCACATACCCTTGACCGCCGGGTCCTTGACCGCTTCTTCGACCTTGTCCATGTCGGGGCCGGTGGGGGTCATGGGAATTGTAATGAGTTCAAAGCCGAACGACTCGGTGATTTTAAAATGGCGGTCATAGCCGGGGGCCGGGCAGAGCCACTTGACGGTATCCAGCCTGCACCACGGCTTTTCCGAGCGTGCAAGACCGTGCGTATAGCCCTTGCTGACCAGATCGTACATGAGCGTCAGCGACGCGTTGCCGCCGATGAAGCACTCTTCGCTCTTGCAGCCGAGCACATCCGCCCAGTATTCCTTTGCTTCCTTGAGGCCGGACAGTTCGCCGTAGTTGCGGGCGTCGACGCCGCCGGAAATGCAGTCCTCCGGGGTTTTGAGGATGCTCAGGATGCCGGAGACGAGGTCAAGCTGCTCCCTGCCGGGCTTGCCTCTTGCCATGTTGAGCTTCAGCTCCTTCGCCTTCAGCGCGTCGAACTGCGCTTTGACCGCTGTGTATTCCTCGCGCAGCTGTGCGGGGGTCAGATTCTGATATGCAGTACTCATACCGTCGTGATCCTTTCTTCCATCCATTCTTTGCAGCGTCGCTGCCTGATATATTCAGTATATCGCGTCCGCCTGTTAAAAGCAAGCAAAAAGCCCGTTTTCCCAAGGAAAGCGCCGCGCGGCGGGTGTTGACGAATCTTCCATTTTCGGGTATGATAGAATAACTCTTGCCGTGGAGGTGTGTGTACGGATTTGGATGAGGCAATGATGCGCGAAGCGCTCCTGCTTGCGCGGGAGGCGGCGGCGGACGGCGAGGTTCCGGTGGGGTGTGTGATCACGCTGGAGGACCGCATTGTCGGCCGCGGACGCAACCGGCGCGAAAAGGGAAAAACGGCGCTGGCCCACGCAGAGCTGGAGGCCATCGGCGAGGCCTGCCGGACGCTCGGCGGCTGGCGGCTGTGGCAGTGTACGCTGTACGTGACGCTCGAGCCGTGCCCCATGTGCGCAGGCGCGATTTTGAACGCGCATCTGCCGCGCGTCGTCTTCGGCGCGAAAGATCCAAAATCCGGCGCGGCGGGAAGTCTTGTCGATCTGCTGCATCTGCCGGGCTGCTTTCAGCCGGAGGTCAGCGGCGGCATACTGGAAGCGGAATGTTCACAGGCGCTGCGCGACTTTTTCCGAACGCTGCGCCAAGCACGCGCATCCTGCAAGGATGCAGATGAAAAAAAGGAAGGGACTCTCTATGCGATATCAGATCACGTCTGACTCTACCTGTGATCTCAGCCCGGAGCAGCTGGAACAGTATCATATCCGCCTGCTGCCCCTCTATGTGAGCATGGACGGCAAGACGCTGCGCGACGGCGTGGACGTCAAGCCCGACGATATCTATGCCCACGTCTCCGCCGGCGGAAGTCTGCCGCAGACGGCGGCGGTCAATCTGGCCGATTATGTCCGCGCGTTCACGGAGCTGTCGAAAAAAAACGACTTCGTCATCCACGTCTGTATCTCTCTGGACTTCTCCTGCTGCTACCAGAACGCAAAGCTGGCGGCGGCGGATTTTGACAACGTGTACGTCGTCGATTCCAGAAATTTATCCACAGGCCACGGCCTTGTCGTGCTGGAGGCCGAGCGCATGGCGCGCGAGGGCATGGCGCCGGACGATATCGTCGCGGCGCTGCACGATCTGACGGGCCGCGTGGAGGCCAGCTTCATTCTCGACCGGCTGGATTACATGAAAAAGGGCGGCCGGTGCTCCGCCGTGACGCTTCTGGGCGCGAATCTGTTAAGGCTCCGCCCGTGCATCGAGGTCAGAGACGGCAAAATGGGCGTCGGCAGAAAATACCGCGGCAGCTTTGACAAGTGCGTCTGCGAGTATATCACCGATAAAATTGGAAACCGCAGCGATCTGGAACTGCGCCGCGTGTTCATCACGCACTCCGGCGTGTCGGAGGAATCGGTGCAAAAGGCTGTGGAAACTGTGCAAAAGTTACAGCCGTTTGAGGAGATCTGCGTCACGCGGGCCGGCTGCACCGTCAGCAGCCACTGCGGGCCGGGAACGCTCGGCGTGCTGTATATCCGAAAGGCAGATCAATGAGGGAAGCACTGGAAGCGCGCTCCGGCTTATCGCCGGAGCAGATCGACACGCTCTGCGCGTTCGGGCAGGCGCTGATCGAAAAAAACAAGGTCATGAACCTCACGGCCATCACCGAGCCGCAGGCTGTGGCCGAGCTGCATTTTCTCGACTGCATCGCGCTTTTGCGGGCGGAGGACTTTTCCGGAAAGCGCGTGATCGATATCGGCTGCGGTGCGGGCTTTCCCGGCGTTCCGCTGAAGATCGCCGAGCCGTCGATCGAGCTGACGCTTCTGGATTCTCTGGCCAAGCGCATGACATGGCTGCGGGAAATTCTGCCGCAGCTGGGCGTGGAGGCCGAGGTCGTCACTGCCCGGGCGGAAGAATTTGTCCAGACCCGCCGGGAGCAGTATGATATTGCGACGTCCCGCGCCGTGGCGCGGCTGAATATCCTCGCAGAGCTCTGCCTGCCGTATGTAAAGGTAGGCGGCGCGTTTCTGGCGATGAAGGGCGCGCTGGCGGGCGAGGAGATGGAAGAAGCAAAGCGCGCCGTGGCGCTGCTGGGCGGAATGATCGAGCAGGTGTACGAGTATCCCATTCAGGACGCGCTGCATAAGGCTGTTGTCATCCGCAAAATCAGGCCCACGCCGGCGAAATACCCCCGCGCGTTCGCGAAAATCAAAAAAAGTCCGTTGTAGGCCGGCCTCTGCCTGGCAGGAAGGAGCGGGCAGGATGGATATTCTCTCCCTGTGCCGGAGGATGGTCATGCTGTTTTTCTGCATGGCCTGCGGCTTTTGCGCCGCAAAGGGCGGCGTGATGGACACGCAGAGCAACAAAAAGCTCTCGGCGCTCGTCGTAAACGTTGCAAACCCCATGCAGATCCTCGCCTCCGCACTGACGGGGGAGCGCCTGCTCTCGACCGGGCAGACGCTCCGGCTGGCGGGGCTGATCGCGCTGATCTATCTTGCGCTGATCGCCCTGAGCTTCCCGGCCGTGCGGCTGCTGCGCGTCAGGGATGCGGAGCGCGGGCTGTACCGGTTCATGTTCATCTTCTCCAACACCGGCTTTCTCGGCTATCCCGTCGTCGAGTCTCTGCTTGGCAGCGGCGCGGCGTTTTACGTCACGATCTTCGTGCTGTTTTTCCAGCTCTTCTGCTGGAGCTACGGCGCAAGTCTGATGCGCGGCGCGGCGCGCTTCCGGTTTCAGTGGAAGGTGCTGCGGCAGCCGTGCGTCGCGGCATCGCTTGCGGCATTCGCGGTCTATCTGTCCGGCTGGCAGCCGCCCGCGCTGCTGCACCAGACCGTCAAATATGTCGGCGATATCACAAGCCCCGTCGTCATGCTGATCGTGGGCTGCTCGCTTGCGCAGATGCGCTTTAAGCAGATCTTCGGAAGCTGGCGGATCTACGCGCTGTCCGCGCTCAAGCTGGCGGCCGTGCCGCTGCTGGCGTATGCCGTGCTGCGGCACGTGCTGACGAATGAATTTGCACTGTGCGTGCTGACCGTGCTTCTGTGTATGCCCATCGCCACCAACACGACGATCCTGAGCTACCAATACGGCGCCGACGAGACGGCCGCCTCCTCCGGCGTGTTTGTCAGCACGCTTCTGAGTCTGCTGACGATCCCGCTGATGATGAAGCTGCTGTTCGGAACATAAGCGCAAAGCCTCACCCTGCCGCGGCAGGGTGAGGCTGCGTCTTTATCCGGCCTGATTCGAGCCGGTATTTTGTGCTTCGACAGAAAATATTTCCTAAATGTGGGGTTCCGCGCCCGTTTTCGACACACTTCGCGCGCGGCGTGTGGTATGGTGAGGCTGCATGGAGGCCGGATCGAGCTGAACGATCACCGCGGTCCGGTCATCAGGCTCTGACTCGCTGGCGCACGCGACGACCCCGGCGGCAAGCTCCCTCGGCGAAAGCGGCCCGCACGCGCGCAGATACTGCTCGCAGGCGGCTTCTGGTATGCCGTCGGTGGTAAGCACCAGCTGCTCTCCTCTCTGTAAGGACAGCCCCACACGCTCGGCCCGGTGTTCCTCTCCCACACCCAGCCCCGGCGGAGGCGAGGCTGTCCCTATTTTTTTGACTGTTCCGCCCTTCTTGAGATAGGACGGGGCCGCGCCCCATTTATAAAGCGCCCCCTCGCCCGTGCAAAGGTCCATCTCCAGCAGGTCGACCGTGGAAAAGCACCCGTCGCCCCGCAGGACATACAGCTCGTTCAGCATCGCCGCCGCGTCCATCGCGTCAAAGCCGAGCGTCAGCAGCGATTGCAGCACGGAGATCGCCTCCTGCGCGTCGGACTGCGCGCCGGAGCCGGTGCCCATGCCGTCGCAGAGCAGGACATACTGCGTCACGCCGCACTGGAAGCTTGTCCCGCAGTCGCCGCAGAGCGTATCGCCCCGCAGCCCGACCGCCCGGACGCCGAGCGAGAGCCGATAGCGCGGGACGCCCCCGGCGGGGCGCTTCTGGCCCGCCGCGCGTAAAAAGCGCGCAAGCTGACCGAGCAGCGCGCGGGAAATTTCCCGCGCCTCCTCGCTGCGCCGGAGGGCCAGCAGCTGCGACTGCTGGGCGCGCAGCGCCCGGTTGATGGCCGCGCGAAACGCCTCCTCCCGGATGCAGACTGCGCAGAAGCCCGCGGGCAGGTCGCCCTCGTTCGCCTGTCCCTGCCGCAGGATCGTCCCGGCGCAGGCCGAAAGCAGACGGCAGGTATCGTCCGCGCGCTCCTGCCAGCACTGCTGGTGCTTGACGCAGCTGCGGCAGACGTCGTCCGCCGCACTGTCAAAGATCAGCGCCGGGGCCGTCTGGGCTTCCTGCCCGGAAAGAGACAGCTTTGTCTCCATCCGCTGTAGGACATCCGCCGTCTGCACCAGCGTGCTGGCCGCAGCAGGCGCGTCGCGCCGCGCATCCGGCAGCGCAAAGCCGGGGAGCAGGCACGAGAAAACCGCGCCTGCCAGCACGCCCAGCGTCCAGCCCGCGTGCTCCCCACCCCAGACGAGCACGCACAGAAAATACAGTCCCGCAAACGCCGCCGCCCGCGCCGTCCGGCGAAGGTCCGCCATCCGGCAGACAAGAAGCGGCAGGCAGAAGCAGGCCGTCTGCGGCGGAGACGGAAGGCTCCCGAGATCGAGCACCAGCCCGCAGGCCGCGCCGATCAGAAGCGCGTCCTGCGCGTCCTCCACCAGCAGGCACACCGCCGCTGCGCCGACCACGGACAGCGGAACGCCGAACGGCAGCTCCACGCGCACAAGTCCCGCAAGCAGACACACCGCCGCAGCGTATGGCCGCAGCCTGGCATTCTCCTCCGCCGGGCAGAGCGCCCGGATGCTCACGACCAGCAGCGTCAGCCGCAGCGCAAGCAGCAGCGCCGCCCGGATGCCGCCGTCGGCCTGCAAAACGAAAATCAGCCCCAGCAGTGCGTAGATCCCGCCCGCCGCCGCCGGGACAAAGCCGTGCCTCTGCGCGGGCAGCAGATCGCGGAACAGGCAGCTGCCCGCCAGCATCAGAAAGCCCGCCGCGACCGGCTCCAGCGCAGCCGATAAGCCCCAGAACACGGCATAGCCCGCCACGGCCCCGAGATACGCGCACACAGCCGCCGGGCCGAACGGCAGCACGCACACCGGCGCAAGCGCCAGCGGCACGTGCGCCGATAAAAGCCCCGCGCCCGCCAGCACAAGGCTGAAGCCGCCCGCTCCGAGCGCGCGCAGCGCCTCGCGCAGCACGGGACGCGCCGCCAATCCCTGCGCCAGCCGCTGCCGCAGCTGCTCCGCTCCTGCTGTTCCCATCGCGCCGCCTCCTTTTGTTCCTTTGCGCAGTGTACCACCCGGAATGGGCGGAAACCCGTCGGGAAATGGCGCGGGAAACGCCGGAACGGCTCCGGCGCACGGCGGCAAAAAGAAAAGCCATCCTTCTTCTTGCGTTTATGGGGAAAATAGCGTAGAATAATAAAAAATCCCGGAGGGGGCCTTGACTTGGGTAAGGAGACGGAATACAAGCTGGCTGTCGGCGATCTGCAGCTGCTCGACTGCATTCTGTGCAGCCGGATGGTTATGGAAAAGCTGTGCGCGCCCTATGCCTATCTCCGGATGCGGACAACGTATTACGATACGGAGGACGGCTTTCTTGCGCAGCGGCGCTGGATGCTCCGCCTGCGCACGGAGGACGGCCGCAGCGTCGTCACCATGAAGACCCCCGGCGAGGGGCATACGCGCGGCGAATGGGAGGTCGAGAGTGCGTATCTCGACGAGGCGTTGCCGAAGCTGGCCGCGCTCGGCGCGCCGCAGGAGATCGCCGCCCTGCAGCCGGACGCGCTTGCGCCCATCTGCGGGGCAAGCTTCACCCGCATCACGGCGGAGCTGCGGCTGTCGGAGAACACCAGCTGCATGATCTGCGGCGACGTCGGCGATCTGACCGGCGGGGGCAGGACGGCACTTCTGTGCGAGCTGGAGCTGGAATTAAAGCAGGGAAGCGAGGAAGCGCTTTCCGCGTTCGCGCGGACGCTTATGGACACCTATCATCTGTCCGAGCAGCCGCTCAGCAAACTACAGCGCGCACGGGCGCTTGCAGAATAAACCGCCCATGTACCCATGCGGCAGAAAAACGAGGGAAAACGATCATGGATATCAACAAAAACGCCAATCTGAGTATGCTCTGCGATTATTACGAGCTCACCATGGGCAACGGCTATTTCGTGCAGGGTATGCAGGACCGCATCACGTATTTTGATATTTTCTTCCGCTCCGTGCCCGATAACGGCGGCTTTGCCATCGCGGCGGGTCTGGAGCAGGCGATCGAGTACGTGCAGCAGCTTCATTTTGACGAGGACGATATTGCGTATCTGCGCAGCCGGAATATGTTCGACGAGGGCTTCCTGCAATATCTGCGCGGCTTCCGCTTCACGGGCGATATCTGGGCCGTGCCGGAGGGCACGCCGATCTTCCCGCGCGAGCCGATCATGACCGTCCGCGCGCCCGCCATTCAGGCGCAGCTCGTCGAGACGTTTCTGCTGCTGACGCTCAACCACCAGAGCCTCATCGCGACGAAGGCCAACCGCGTCGTGCGGGCCGCGAAGGGCCGCACCGTTCTGGAATTCGGCTCCCGTCGGGCGCAGGGCGTCGACGCGGCGGTCGACGGCGCGCGCGCCGCTTACATCGGCGGCTGCAAAGGCACGGCCTGCACGCTGACCGACCAGCTCTACGGCGTTCCGGCCGGCGGCACGATGGCCCATTCGTGGGTACAGATGTTCCCGTCGGAATACGAGGCGTTCAAAGCCTACTGCGAAACGTATCCGGAGAACCCCACGCTGCTGGTCGATACGTATAATACGCTCAAATCCGGCATCCCGAACGCCATCCGCGTCTTCAATGAGGTCTTAAAGCCCCGTGGACTTACAAAATGCGGCATCCGGCTCGACTCCGGCGACATGACGTATCTGACGAAAAAAGCGCGGAAGCTGCTCGACGAGGCAGGCTGGCAGAGCTGCAAAATCTCGTGCTCGAACTCGCTCGACGAGTATATTATCGAGGACATCCTCAACCAGGGCGCGCAGATCGACCTGTTCGGCGTCGGTGAGCGGCTCATCACGGCCAAATCCGAGGCCGTGTTCGGCGGCGTGTACAAGCTGACGGCCATCGAGGACGAGAACGGGACTATCATCCCCAAGATCAAGATCAGCGAGAACGTGGGCAAGATCACGAACCCGCACTTCAAAAAGGTCTACCGTTTCTTCGGCAACGACACCGGCAAGGCTATCGCGGACTATCTGTGCGTCCACGACGAGACGGTCGACGACAGCAGCGATCTGGAAATTTTCGACCCGCAGGCGACGTGGAAGCGCAAGAGGGTCTATAACTTTACGGCGAAGGAGCTGCTCGTGCCGATCTTCAAAAACGGCGAGCTGGTCTACAAGCTGCCGAAGCTGGACGACATTCAGAAATACTGCGCCGAGCAGGTCGACACACTCTGGGACGAGGTCAAGCGTTTTGACAACCCGCACACCTATTACGTCGATCTGTCGCAGAAGCTGTGGGACATCAAGGACCGGCTGCTGCATGAGGGCGGCAGGCTCGACCGATAAAAGTATCGCATCCGCCCGGCTTGCCGGACGGATGCGCATTTATGGAGGGATACAGCATGGCCATTCGCGTGGGGATCATCGGACGGAATTTTGTCGTCGACTGGATGCTGGCGGCGATGGAGCAGGTGCCGGAGCTGCGCCCGGCGGCGATTTATTCCAGAGACGAGGAAACCGGCAGGGAATTCGCGGAAAAATACCATCTTGACGCGGTGTTCACCGATCTGGAGGCGTTTGCGGCCTCGGACGCGTTCGACGCGGCGTATATCGCAAGCCCGAACCTCTGCCACTTTGACCAGGCCATGTGCCTGCTGCGGCACGGCAAGCACGTGCTGCTGGAAAAGCCGGGCGTTCTGACCAGAAAGCAGACGGAGACGCTCGTCGAGACGGCAAACGCCAATCACGTGGTCTATCTGGAGGCCATGCGGCTGGTGTTTGACGACGCGCTGCCCATCATCCGGGACGCGCTGCCCGAGATCGGGACGCTTCGCCGCGTCACGGCGGAGTTCACGCAGTATTCCTCCCGCTACGACCGCGTCCGCGCAGGAGAGCCGCATATCAACGCCTTTGACCCCGCGCTGTGCAACGCGGCGATCCTGGACATGGGCTGCTATCCCATCCACGCGCTTATCTCCCTGTTCGGCGAACCCGCGCACGTATCGGCAGAGGCATACCATCTGGAAAGCGGCTTTGAGGCAGGCGGCATTGCGCTTCTGCGCTATGACGGCTTTGTCTGCGAGGCGATCTGGTCAAAGGTCTGCAAACAGGCCGCGCCCACCACATTCATGGGCGAGGACGGCTCGATCCTGCTCGACGATATCAACCACATCCGCCGCATCTGGCTCGTGCGCCGCAGCGGAGAGACGGTCGAGCTGCCATACCGCGAAAAGCTGCCGAACAACATGATGTACGAGCTGCGCGAATTCGCGGGCTATATCGCCTCCGGCACGCAGCCGGAAAAGCGCAACCGCGACAGCATCCTCACCGCCGCCGTCATCGAAGAAGCCCGCCGCCAGACGGGCACGACATTTGATGGGCTTTGATTTCGCCGCGCTGCGCCCGGAAGTCCGAGCAGCAGGCAGCAGCGAAAAGGGGAATCCCCTCGGCAAATCCGAATTGCATTTCTCCACGTAGCTGTAGGGGCCGACGACCCTGTCGGCCCAAAAATGTTGCGAATTTGCCGTAGATTCCCGTGAAAACACAGCATCCTGCGGGCGGACAGAGTCGTCCGCCCCTACACCTGTCTCAGAAATCCTGTGCAAAATAGGAAAATAATGCTTCTTCGACAGAATGTAACGCCCACGGCGCTGGGAGCGCCGTGGGCGTATTCTGTATATTATGCGTTTGCGCGGTCCATGAGAATGATCTCCACGTCGGAGGAAACGCCGCCGTGGTAGATGGTCAGCGTGATGGTCTGGCCGGCAGTGAACTGGTTCTTGACGCGGTTGAGCTGCTCCATCGTCGTGACGGAGACGCCGTTGATGGCGGTGATGATGTCGCCCTCGGAAATGCCCTTGGCGGCAGCGTCGCTGTTGCGGTAAACGCGCGTCACATAGATGCCCTGCGGCAGACGGTAATAGATGCGGTACGTCGCGGGGAGCGTCTCGCCGTCGATGCCGATGGCCGGACGGCCGGAGACATAGCCCTTTTCGATCAGCTCGTCGATGATGGGCTTGGCCGTGTCGATCGGGATGGCAAACCCGATGCCCTCGACGGTCGTGGACGAGGAATAGAAGTTGCTCATCTTCATCGTGTTGATGCCGATGACCTGCCCGTAGCAGTTGATGAGCGGCCCGCCGGAGTTGCCGTTGTTGAGCGCTGCATTCGTCTGGATCAGGCTCATGGTGCGATCGTTGACGGTCAGATCGCGGTTGATCGCGGAGACGATGCCGTCGGTCATGGTGCCGCGCAACGCCGTTCCGAGCGGATCGCCGATGGCGGCGACGCTGTCGCCGACCTGCAGAACGGACGAATCGCCGAACTCAGCGGCCTGCAGCCCTTCGGCCTCGATCTTCAGAACGGCAAGATCGCTCGTCTCGTCGCTGCCGACGACCGACGCGGTATATTCCCGGCTGTCCGCCGTCAGGACGCTCACGGCCTGCGCGCTTTCGATCACATGATGGTTCGTGATGACATATCCGTCCTCCGACATGATGATGCCGGTCCCGCTGGCCTTGCCGGACGGCGTGACGGTCACGATGGAGACGACGCTTCCGATGCACCGGCGGTAGATCTCCTGCAGGCTCAGCGCGCCAGCTTCATCGGAGGCGACGGTCGGCACGCCTGCGGACGACTGCGTGATCGTCAGCTGCGGCAGCTCCTCGGCGGCCTGCTGCGTCTGCGCAGGCGCTTCGGCCTGAACGGACGGTTCCGTTTCCTTTGCTGTCTGCGTCTGCTCGGTTGGAGCGGTCTGCGCCGGCTGCGTGCCGACGGTCAGAAGAAAGCCGGTATCCGACCGGTTGAGCGTCACGCCGACATCGCGCACCAGATGCACCGTGCCGGTCACGGCCAGCGCCAGCAGACCCAGGATCAAAATAGCCATGACCCATTTTCCGGTGTGCCTGCGCCTGCGGTCCTCCATCGGCGTCGGCTGCGGCTGCCAGTTCTTTGTGGAATTGTCGTCATAGAAGCTGTTGTTGTCAAAGCTCATATCAGACACCCTCTTGCTTGGTTATGCACTTAGTATATCCCGCGGATTTGAACAGACATTGAACGATCTGTAAACCTTCCGTGCAGTCCGTCAGCGGACTGTGGGCAGCGTGAAGTTGAACTGCGTCACGCCGTTTTCGCTCGTGGCCCAGATATCGCCGCCGTGCGCGCCGACGATGGTCTTCGCGATGTAGAGGCCGAGGCCCCAGCCCTCGCGGTCAGCCGAACGGGATTTGTCGGCCTTGTGGAAGCGGTCGAACAGCAGCGGCAGCTCGTCCTTGTCGATGGTCGGGCCGGTGTTTTCGACGCTCACGCGGGCCTTGCCGCCGTCGACCTGCACCCGCAGGGCAAGCCTGCCGCCGTCGGGGCAGAATTTGATGGCGTTGTCGATCAGGTTATAGATGACCTGCGTGATGCTGTCGCGCTCGGCCCGCGTCCAGACGGGCTTGTCCGGCAGATCGACGCGCACGTCGAGATGCTTGTTATAGATCTTCTGCTCGAAGGTGATGAGCACGTCGCTCAGCTCCTCGCCGAGATCGAAGCGCGTTTTCCGGCTCTCCTCCACGCCCATGGCCTGCAGCTTCGCGATGTCGAGCATATTGCGCACCAGACGCGAGAGCCTGCGCACCTCGCCGGAGACGATCTGCATATAATGCTGCTGCTTTTCCGGCGGGATGGTCCCGTCGAGCATCCCGTCGATGTAGCCGCCGATGGTGGTCATGGGGGTTTTCAGCTCGTGCGAGACGTTTGCGACGAATTCCTGTCTGCGCTGCTCGGATTTTTCCAGAGAATCCGCCATGGTGTTGAAGGCGTTCGCCAGATCGACGACCTCCTCGCCGCAGCTTTCGGGGACCGTCACGCGGGTATCCAGCTCGCCGCGGCCAAAGCGCCGGGCCGCGTCCGCGACCTTTGCCAGCGGCTGCGCCTGCTGGTGCGACAAAAACGTCGCTGCGGCCAGCGCCAGCACCAGCACGATGATCGCCACATAGAAAAACAGCGACGAGCTGCGCTGCATGAAATCCGTGATCTGCGTCATGTCGGAGGAGATGATGACATAGCCGATCGTCTCGTCCGTATCATTGGCGACAATGGGCCTGCCCGCGATGTATCGCCGTCCGTCGTGGATGCCGGCCAGCGTCCCGACGCGGAACGTTTCGCCGCTGGTGTCAATTTCGGTGATGAGATTCGCATCGACCTGCTGGCCGATATGTTCACAGTTAAACTCGTCGCACGAGCACAGCACGACGAAGCCGTTTTCGTCGCAGACCAGTGCCTCGGCCTCGCCGACGTCGGAAAACAGGGACAGACTCAGCCGGAAGTCCCAGTTTTCCTCCAGCTCACCCGTCGAGTCATACGCCTCGGCCAGCGAGGCAACGGCGGCCGCGTCGGCGCTGAGCGTCTCTTTTTTGTCGTTTTTCAGATACCCCAGCATCAGGAACCGAAACGAGACGCCCGTAAAGATCATACAGACCAGCAGCAGCGCCGCAATGAGGGCAAACTGCCGGCTGAACGTTGTTTTCATGGTTACAGGACCTCGAATTTATAGCCGACGCCCCAGACGGTCTTGAGGCTCCACTTGTCCGACACGCCTTCAAGCTTTTCGCGCAGGCGCTTGACATGGACGTCGACGGTACGGCTGTCGCCGAAATAATCAAAGCCCCAGACCTCGTCGAGCAGCTGGTTGCGCGTGAAGACGCGGTTCGGGCTGGACGCGAGATGGAACAGAAGCTCCATTTCCTTGGGCGGCGTCTCGATGCGCTTGCCGTCGACGATGAGCTCAAACGAGTCAAGGTCGATAATGAGCTTGTCGAAGACCAGACGGCGGGGCTTGGTCTTGTCGTCCTCGCCGCCCGCGCGGCGCAGAACGGCCTCGACTCTTGCCAGCAGCTCCTTCATTTCGAAGGGCTTGGTGAGATAGTCGTCCGCTCCCTGCTTCAGGCCCTGCACCTTGTCGTTCGTCTCGCCCTTGGCCGTAAGCATGATGACGGGAGTCTTGCTGTCCTGCCGGATGGTGCGCAGAACGCTCCAGCCGTCCATCACGGGCAGCATGATATCGAGCAGCACCAGATCGGGCCGGAGCTGCCGGAACAGATCAAGTCCCTGTCCGCCGTCGGAGGCGATGCGGGTGTTGTAGCCCTCCTTTTCGAGATACATCTGCACAAGCTCGGAGATATTCGGATCGTCTTCGACGATCAGGATCGTTTTTGCCATAGGAGAAGCGCGCTCCCTTCTGATACAATATAATGAATATTATACTGCCGCTCCCTGCGTTTGCGTGAACATTTTGTAAAATCGGGCGCGGCAGTTTTTTGGTTTCCGTTTTTGCCGGTTCTGTGATATGATAATGAAAATTCCCACACATGGAGGTCCCCCCGATGATCCGCATCCGTGATCTCTCTTTGCCGCCGGACGGCGACATGGCCCGGCTCGTGCAGGCCGCTGCGCGGCAGCTGCGCATTTCTCCGAACGAGATCAAGCAGCTGGACCTGAAGAAAAAATCCGTTGACGCACGCAAAAAGAACGACGTGCGCATCATTTATACCGTCGATGTGGCCGTAAAGGGCCGGGAGGATAAAATCCTCAAAATGGCCCACAGTCCGAAGGCGTCCATTGCGCGCGACACGCTTTACAGCGTCCCGCAGCCGCAGGCGCTGCCGGACAGTCAGCCCATCATCGTGGGCTTCGGCCCGGCGGGGATGTTCGCCGCGCTGGTCCTGAGCATGGCGGGGCTTCGCCCGCTCGTGCTCGAACGCGGGCAGGACGCGAAAACGCGGCACGAGGCCGTGTCGCGCTTCTGGCAGACCGGGGAGCTTGACCCGGAGTGCAACGTGCAGTTCGGCGAGGGCGGCGCGGGCACGTTTTCAGACGGAAAGCTGAATACCGGCGTCAAGAACGAGCGCATCGGCTGGATTCTGGAGCAGTTCGCCGAGGCCGGAGCCAGCGCGGATATTCTGTACGACGCAAAGCCCCACATCGGCACGGACGAGCTGGTCACGGTCGTGCAGAACCTGCGGGAGAAAATCCTGCACTACGGCGGCGAGATCCGCTTCGGCACACGGCTGACCGGCATCGAAGCCGAAAACGGCCGCATCACAGCCGTCCGCGTACAGAGCGCAGACAGCGAGACGGTGCTTCCGGCCTCCCGCGTCCTGCTTGCCATCGGGCACAGCGCCCGCGATACGTTTGAGGCGCTGCACAGCGCCGGGGTACCGATGGAGCCGAAGCCGTTTTCCATGGGCGTGCGCATCGAGCACCCGCAGCGGCAGATCAACGAGAACCAGTATGGCCCGTTTGCAGACGCGCCGGGGCTTGGCACGGCGGATTACAAGCTGAACGTGCAGCTGCCAAGCGGCGGCTCGGCCTATACCTTCTGTATGTGCCCCGGCGGGTACGTGGTTGCAGCCGCGTCGGAGCCGGGCGGCGTCGTGACGAACGGGATGTCCGACCATGCGCGTGACGGCGAAAACGCGAATGCGGCCCTGCTCGTCACACTGAACCCTGCCGATTTCCCGGACAGCTCCCCGCTCGGCGGGATGTACTGGCAGCGGCAGATCGAACAGGCGGCCTTCCGCGCGGGCGGAAGCAATTACCGCGCGCCTGCGCAGCTTGTCGGCGATTTCCTGAAAAAGCAGCCCTCGCAGGCGCTGGGCGCCGTCCATCCGGCCTACCGGCCCGGCGTGACGCTCTGCGAGCTGCACGAGGTCCTGCCGGAGCGCATCACTTCCGTGCTCGAACAGGCGCTGCCGGAGTTGGACAAGCGCCTGCACGGCTTCGCCCGGCCCGACGCCGTCCTGACCGCGCCGGAGACGCGCAGCTCGTCCCCCGTGCGCATCCTGCGCGATGAGACGCGGCAGTCAAGTCTGCGCGGCCTGTATCCCTGCGGAGAGGGCGCGGGCTACGCCGGCGGCATCACCTCCGCCGCGCTGGACGGAATGCTGACGGCGGAAGCGATCATCAACGAATTGAGCAATCTGAAAGGATGACGCATATGGCACAGATCATTCCCTTTCCCGCAGACGCGGAGGAACCGGAACTGGAGGCCCTTTCCCGTGAAGCGCTTCTGGCGCTTGCGCAGGAGCTGCGCGAAAAGCTCGCGGAGCTGGATGCCCGCGAGCCGGAGGATATGATGAGCAAGGCCTATGCGCGCTGGGGCGAACGCCACGAAGCGCTTGAGGACGAGCTGGACGATCTGCTGGATCTGCTGGACGGGCAGTGAATGCTTTCTGAGGCGGAAGCACCGTAAAAAGGGGCTGTCTCAAGCTTCGCGGGAAAGATTTGGAAGAACTGCAGGCGCTTCAGCCGGTAATTCGGTTCCCGTTTTTATCAAAATTCTTCCGCAGGGCGTGCTCGGTCGGGATGATCACGCAGATCATCGGAACGATCTGGACAAACACAATGATCACGCCAGTCATGCCGATCGTTTCCGTGCCGCGGTTTATCACGAACAGCATCGGGAGCACGGACAGCGGCAGCAGGATCAGTCCGCAGATGAACCAGTACCGCCCGCAGACACGGTGAGCAAGCTGCCATGTTTCCTGATTTTTCATGGACATCGTCGTCCGGTAGCCGAACGTCGCGTTGATATCCCTGGGCGGCCTTTTGAAAAAGCTCCGCCCGAAGCCGATCATCACGGCCGGGATCATCAGTGTAAACAGCAGCATCATACACCAGAATACCATAGCCATTCCTCCCAAGTTCAAATAAATCGGTTACGCTTCTCCGCTGCTTTGCAGCTTTTCGGCCTGATCTGCGGTGACGAGGGCGTCGATGAGCTCGTCCAAAGCGCCGTCCATGATGGAGTCAATTTTATAGAGCGTCAGGCCGATGCGGTGGTCGGTGACGCGGCCCTGTGGGAAATTGTAGGTGCGGATGCGCTCATTGCGCATACCGGTGCCGACCTGGCTGCGGCGCTCGGACGTGACGGCAGATTCGATGCGCTCCTGCTCGATCTGATAGAGCTTGGAGGCCAGCATCTGCATACACTTTTCGCGGTTCTGCACCTGACTGCGCTCCTCCTGACAGGCCACGACGATGCCGGATGGCTTGTGGATGAGGCGCACGGCGGAGCTGGTCTTGTTGATGTGCTGCCCGCCTGCGCCGGACGAACGGTAGACCTGCATTTCGATATCCTCGGGCCGGATATCGACCTCGGCCTGCTCCATTTCCGGCAGCACCGCGACCGTCGCGGTCGACGTGTGGACGCGCCCGCCGGACTCTGTCTCCGGGACGCGCTGGACGCGGTGGACGCCGGATTCAAATTTGAGTCTGGAGTACGCGCCCGCGCCCTGAATCTCAAAATCGGCCTCCTTCACGCCGCCAAGCTCGGTTTCGTTGTAGTTTAACAGCGTGACCGTCCAGCGCTTGGACTCGGCGTACATCGTGTACATCCGGTACAGGCTGTGGGCGAACAGCGCGCTTTCCTCGCCGCCGACGCCGCCGCGGATCTCCATGATGACGCTCTTGTCGTCGTTCGGGTCGCGCGGCAGCAGGAGAATTTTCAGCTCCTGCTCCAATTCCTCCAGCTTTTTCTTGTTTGCGGAGAATTCCTCCTGGCACAGCGCTTTCATTTCAGGGTCGAGCCCCTCGGAGAGCATGGCGCGCAGGTCGTCCTGCTCCTGCGTCGTTTTCATATAGCTGCGGTAGGCCGTGATGATGGGTTCGAGCTGCCGCTGCTCCTTTAACAGCTGCGATGCGGCCTTCGGGTCGTTATAAAAATCCGGCTGCGCGGCGCGCTCCGCCATTTCGAGATAGCGCGCCTCGACCAGCTTCAGTTTTTCCAGCATAGGCTTCCTCACAAAATCTTTGTTATGAATATCATACTCTATTTTGCCCGCAGCGTCAAATATCTGAACGGCTTTTGCGCATACTAACAGAAGATTTTTGAAAGGAGCGCGCCATGAAGAAATTGTTCTGCCTGCTTGCGGTGCTGGCGCTGCTTGCGCAGCCGCTGCGGGCTGCGGAGGAGCCGAAGTGCTATCTCGCGCTGACGTTTGACGACGGGCCGTCCGGTGAGCTGACCGAGCGGCTTCTGGAGGGTCTGGCCGAGCGGCAGGTGCACGCGACGTTTTTTGTCTGCGGCTACCGCATTGCGGAATTTCCGGATACGCTTTCACACATCGCCGCAGCCGGTCACGAGATCGGCCTGCACAGCAGCAACCATGATTATATGCAGAAGATGGACTATGGAACGGCGCTGCGCGATCTGACCGGCTGCGCAAAGGCTGTGGAGGACGCCTGCGGCGTGCGGGCGCAGCTGTTCCGCCCGCCCGGCGGGCTTTACGGCGACACGCTTTTAAGCGCGGCAAAGGACGCGGGGCTGTCGGTCATTTTGTGGTCGGTCGACCCGTGCGACTGGAACGAGGCCGCGTGGGACGGCGTTCTGCCGACGGTTCTGTCCGAGGCGCACGACGGCAGGATTATCCTTATGCACGACCTGTCGGCGCATTCCGTCACCTGCGCCCTGCAGGCTGTCGACCGGCTGCAGGCGCGGGGCTATACGTTCTGCACCGTCTCGGAGCTGGCCGCGCTGCGCGGCACGGCGCTTCTGCCCGGCGAGGTCTATACCGGCTTTCCGCCGCTGGACGGTTGACACGGACCGGATTCCGGGGTAAAATAGAAAAAATGCCTGCCGTGCGGCAGGCATCCCCGGGAGGCGTACTTATGGAGAAAAAGGACCTCCGCGCATTCGTCCGCGCGAAAAAACGCGCCATGACCCCCGCGCAGGTGGAAGCGGCCAGCGCCCGTCTGGCCCAGCAGCTGTTCCGGCACCCGGCCTATCAGGCCGCGAGGAGCCTGTACGGCTATCTGTCTTACAATCAGGAGGTGCGCACGGCGGCCATTCTGCGCCGGGCGCAGCAGGACGGCAAGCGCGTAGCCGTGCCGAAGGTGTTTGGCGATGAAATGAAGTTCTTATGGCTGGACGATCTGTCTGCCGTCGCGCCGGGCGCATACAATATCCCGGAGCCGGTCGCGGACGGGCCGGAGGCAGACGACGAGACGGCGCTTGTGCTCATGCCGGGCCTCGCCTTTGACCCGGAGGGCCACCGCTGCGGCTACGGCGGGGGCTTTTACGACAAATATCTCGCCGCCCACCCGAAGCACGTGACGCTGGCGCTGTGTTACGGGTTCCAGATGTTTTCCCATCTGGACACGGACGCGTTTGATATCCCGGTGCAGTATGTCATTTCCGCGCCGGTCGAGGAGGAAAAAGTGTGAACAAATACATCTTTGTCCTGATCGTCTGTGCGGTCGTGTTTCTCATCTGCTTTCTGATCGATACGCTGTTCAAAGTGATTTTTCCGAAATCCAAACTCGAAAAAAGCAAGCAGGTCGTCCGCCCGCCGAGGAAAAGCGCGGTGGCCGGTGTGATCCTGACCTTCGCGGGCGTCGCAGTGCTGATCAAAAATCTGGCCGGAACGCCGGATACGCTGTTTCTCATCGGCAGCATTGTGGCGATCATCTTCGGCGTGATTTTGCTGTGTACATATTTTTCCGTCGTCATCTACTATGACGACGAGGGCTTTCTCTATAAGGCGTGGGGCCGCGGCAAAAAGGAATTCCGCTACAGCCAGATCAGGGGCCAGAGGAGCCTGCTCACACGCAGCGGCGTCAATACAATTCTCTTTGTCGGCGATGAGGAGATCAACCTCTACAGCGCCATGCAGAACCTGAACGCGTTTCTCAGCAAGGCGTTTTTCAAATGGTGCGCCGTAAAGGGCATCGACCCGGACACCATCGAAAACAACCCACGTATGGCGACCTATTTCCCCGACCCGGACGATGTGTCTGCGCAGGGGTGAAGCGTTTTTACGGTAATTCTCGGAAAATTCGTAACTTCTCATTGGGCCGACAGAGTCGTCGGCCCCTACAACGACTCTTGCTCTCTCCTGTAGGGGCGGACGACTCTGTCCGCCCACAGACCGCACCGGTTTTTACGGGAATCTACGGCGAATCCGTGGCTGCCCAGCGGGCCGATGTGGGCATCGGCCCCTACATGACTCCGGCAAATTCGTGCTGCCCCGCAAATTTCGAATGCAAGGCGTTTTTACCGCAATCATTCAAAGGCAACTACTATCAAATTTGGTGTATCGTAACAGGCGGCGCGTACCAAATCGCACGTAGGGTGAGTCCGTGTGTTCGTAATACCCAAAAATAAGGACTTGCCTAAACCGTACCCGCAGTACGCACCAAACCGTAACCAGCGCCCCTTTTCTCCCCATTCTTTTCCGGCAAGACGGAAAAGAATGGGCCGTCGGAGACATACCCAGCCTGCAAATTTGCAGGACACCCCTATAAAACGAAAGGATCTCACTATGAAAGCAGTCGTTACCCGCGTGAATTCTGCCAGTGTTTCGATCGACGGCGCTGTTCACGGAAAAATCGGAAGAGGCTTTTTGATTTTGCTTGGCGTTGGGCCGGACGATACGCCTGCGCTTTGCCGGAAGCTGGCCGAAAAGGTGCTGGGGCTGCGGGTGTTCCGCGATGAAAACGATAAAATGAACCGCTCGCTCGCCGACATCGGCGGAAGCGTCCTCGTCGTGAGCCAGTTTACGCTCTACGGCGACGTGAGCCACGGCCGCAGGCCGAGCTTTACCGGCGCGGCCAAGCCCGATCTGGCGATTCCGCTTTATGAGCAGTTCCTTGCCGAGTGCGAACGCCTCGGCTTCCCGCCGCAGCACGGCGAATTCGGAGCCTATATGCAGGTCGTGTCGGAAAACGACGGGCCTGTGACGCTGATCGTCGACACGGACGATCTGAAATAAGGAGAAGCTATGAACATTCAGACGCTTACGCTGGGGCCGCTGGCCACCAACTGCTATCTGGTGCGCGCGGAAGAAAGCCGCCGTGCTGTCATTATTGACCCCGCCGCGAACTCCAAACGGCTGCTGGCCGCGCTGGAGGAGCAGGGGCTGACGCTGGAGGCGATTTTGCTGACACACGCGCATTTTGACCATATCGGCGCGCTTAAAAACCTGCGCGCGGCGACGAACGCCCGCGTGTATATCGGCGAGGCTGACAAGGACGACCCCAGCCATATGTGCCACGATTTGCTGACCTATACGGATACGTATCAGGACGGCGATACCGTCGCGGCAGGCGGTCTGACCTTTCAGGTGCTCTCTACGCCCGGCCATACGCCGGGCTCCGTGTGCCTGCTGTGCGAAACCGTGCTCTTTTCCGGCGATACGCTCTTCGCAGGCTCCTATGGCCGGACAGACTTCCTCGGCGGAAGCAGCCGGGACATGGCCGCGTCTTTGAAGCGGCTGTCCATGCTGCCGCCTGAGACGCGCGTGCTGCCCGGCCACGGGCCGTCCAGCACCATCGAAGAGGAGCTGCGCACCAATCCGTATCTGCGGGGGCATGGGATCGAATGAAGCTGTATCTGAAAAACCATACCGAGCGCTATCCGGTCGAGCAGCTGCAGCTGCAGCTGTTTGCGCAGGAGCCGAGCGAGTTCTGCACCGAGCCGTTTACCGGCGACGGGACCGTCTCGTCTCTCTCGCGGGGGAAGCGCTATCTGACGGCCACGGCGAAGGTCACGTATCAGGGGAAGACCGGCTTTGCCGTAAACCGTGTGCTGCTGGACAGGGCCGATGTGCGTGCAACGCGGCGCATTTTACAGCGCAGCTATTATCTGGCTGCTTTGCAGGTGCTTCCGGCTGCGCCGCCTTGGGGCGCGCTCTCCGGCGTCAGGCCGACAAAACTGTCGACGAAATGCCTGATGAATGGCGGCAGCGAAAAGGACGCGGAACGGCTGCTGCGCGAGGTCTATTTTGTCTCGCCGGAACGGGCGCAGCTCTGCGTTGACGCCTCCCGGCATACGGTCGAAGCAGCAAAACTGCTTGACGCGGACGATCTTTCCGTGTATATTGGGATTCCGTTCTGCCCGACGCGCTGCGCGTACTGCTCGTTCGTGAGCCAGTCCATCGAGCGCTTCGGGGCGTTTTTACCTGCGTATCTGGACGCGCTGCTGCGCGAGATCGCGCATACCGGCGCACTGTTAAAAAATTCGGGCTTCCACATCCGCACGCTCTACATGGGCGGCGGCACGCCGACGACGCTTTCGAGCACACAGATGGCGCGGCTGCTGGACGCGATCAACCGGAATTTTGATCTGTCCCGCTGCTTGGAATTTACCGTCGAGGGCGGAAGGCCGGACACGCTGGATCCCCAAAAGCTCTGCGTCATCAAGGACGGCGGCGCGACGCGCATTTCTATCAATCCGCAGACCATGTCTGATAAAGTGCTCGAGGCCGTGGGCCGCAGGCACACGGCGCGGCAGACCGTCGAAGCGTATGAGCAGGCGGTGCAGGCCGGGTTTGACGATATCAACATGGATCTGATCGCAGGACTTCCGGCAGACGATGCGGCAAGCTTTGCCGATTCCATCCGGCAGGTGCTGGATTTAAACCCCAGCAATATTACAGTGCACACGCTGGCTCTGAAAAAGGGCGCGGCGCTGTTCGGCTCGCGCATGGAGCTTCCGCCGCAGGAGGCGGTCGCCGCCATGCTCACGGGTGCGGAGGATGCGCTGCGGCAGAGCGGCTATGAGCCGTATTATCTTTACCGGCAGAAATATATGTCCGGCAGCTTTGAAAACACCGGCTGGTGCAGGCCGGGCTATACCGGACTTTACAACATATATATGATGGAGGAGCTGCATACCATCCTCTCTCTCGGCGGCGGCGGGATGAACAAGATCAATCTCCCGGAGGAAAAGCTTGCCCGCTACCACAATCCGAAAATTCCGCAGGACTATATCTCCCGCATCGACACGATCCTGCAGCAGAAGGACGAGATTTTCTCGATCCTGCGCGGGCTGCGTGAACAGAACCCATAAGGAGGGCTTCCATGGACACCTTGTTTTCTCATGTCAACGTCGTTACGATGAACGAGCAGATGACGCTCTGGCAGGATGCGTTTGTCGGCGTCACCGACGGCAAGATCGCCTATATGGCGAAAAAGCCGCCTGAGGAGAAGCCGAAGAAGATCATTGACGCGACCGGCATGGTCTTGATGCCGGGCCTCATCAACTGCCACACGCATTTGCCCATGTACCTGCTGCGCGGCTATGCCGATGATCTGAATTTGCAGGACTGGCTCCAGCACTATATTTTCCCGCGCGAGGACAGGCTCGACGGCCGCGCCGTCAAGGCGGCGACAACGCTTGCCCTTGCCGAGGCGCTGCGCTTCGGCACGACGAGCGTGTCGGATATGTATTACTTCTGCGACGAGATCTGCCAAGCTGTAGCCGAATCCGGCATCAAGGCCAATATCTCCCGCGGCACGTCCATGTTCCTTGGGGATGATTTCTGCTTCGATACCTTCCCGGCCTGCCAGGAGCTTGTTGCACTCAAGGACAAGTGGCACAACTATGACAATGGCCGCATCAAGATCGAAGCGTCCATCCACGCCGAGTATACCTCGACGTATCAGCTCTGGGACGCGCTGGCGGAGTACGCCGTCAACAACGGCCTGCAGTTACAGGTGCACCTGTCCGAGACAAAAAAAGAACACGACGCGTGCGTGGAGAAGTACGGCCTCACGCCCGCGCAGGTGCTCGACTGCCATCATGTGTTCGACGTGCCCGTGGTCGCGGCGCACTGCGTCCATGTGACGCAGGAGGATATGCAGCTGCTGGCCAAGCGCCATGTGTCCGCGGCACACTGCCCGGTCAGCAATCTGAAGCTGGCCTCCGGCTGCGCGGACGTGCTCGGCATGGTGAAGGCTGGGATGAACGTGTGCCTCGGCACGGACTCGGTCGCGTCCAACAACAATCTGGATCTTTTTGAGGAGATCAAGGCCGCTGCGCTCATGGCCAAGGGCAAGACCGGCGACCCGAAGGCGCTTCCGGCGGAGGCTGCGCTGATGATGGCGACGGTCTGCGGCGCGAGAGCGCAGGGCAGAAGCGCCGAATGCGGCGTCATCGAGCTTGGCATGGACGCCGACCTCATTCTGCTGGACTTCAACCAGCCGCATCTGATCCCGTGCCACAATGTACTGTCCCATCTGGTCTACGCGGCCTCCGGCCACGACGTTGCGCTGACGATGGTGCGCGGCAAAATCCTGTACGCGGACGGCAAGTATCCCACGCTGGATATCGCGGGCGCGCTGAAGGAGCTGCACGACTACGCGATCCCCAGAGTCTTCTCTGATGAACCGGAGGCGCAGGCATGAGCGGCGAAAAGGCATCCAGAAAGCAGAGTTTTTTGCAGGGCGTGGCGGTCTTGACCGCCGCGACCATCATTGTCAAACTGCTCGGCTTCATCTATAAGGTCCCCCTGCAAAACATTCTGCAGGAGCGGGGCTTCGGCTATTTCAACACGGCCTATGACGTGTACAACGTTCTGCTGATGATCTCCACGACGGGCTTGCCCGTCGCCGTCAGCCGGATGATCTCGCAGGCGCAGGCGCTGGAGAATTACGCGCAGATCCGCAAGATCTACTCCGTCTCCATGAAGGTCTTCCTGACCATCGGCGTGATCGGAACGCTCGTGATGCTCGTGTTCTGCAAGCCGCTGTCCGTCATGGTCACGACGAATGAAAATTCGTGGGCGGCCATCGCGGCGCTGTCGCCGTGCGTGCTGCTCATCTGCATCGTCTCGGCCCACCGGGGCTTCTTCCAGGGCCAGAGCAACATGACCCCGACCTCCGTCAGTCAGGTCTATGAGGCCATGATCCGCGTGGTCTTCGGCCTCGGCGGCGCGTACCTGATGCTCAAGAAGACCGGCAGTCTCATCTATGCGGCTGCGGGCGGCATCTTCGGCGTGACGGCGGGCTGCATCGTGGCGGTCGTGTATCTGCGCATTCAGTTCGGCAAGTCCAACCAGATCCTGCGGCAGGGCGGGGGAGAGGCCAAGTCCACCCGCCAGACCATGAAGGAGCTGCTCGTCATCGCCATCCCCATCACGCTCGGCTCGGCGGGCCTGCAGATCATCAATCTGTTCGACACGATGATCTATATGCGCCGGCTCACCGGCGCGCTTGCGTGGTCGTCCGATGCGGCGGATACGGCCAAGGGCATCTATAATTTCTGCCAGACGATCTTCAATCTGCCGTGCTCGCTCATTACGCCCATCACGATCTCGATCATCCCGACCGTGACGGCTGCGCTGACCAAAGGCAACACAGCGGGCGCGCGGCACACGGAGGAATCTGCCGTGCGCACCATGAGCCTCATTGCCATGCCGTGCGCGGTGGGGCTGGCCGTGCTGTCGGAGCCGATCATCCGTCTGCTTGCGCGCAACTACGGCCCCGAGAGCGTCGCGACCGCAGCGCCGATTCTGGCCTATCTCGGCATTGCCGTGATCTTCAACAGTACGGTCCTGCTGTTCAATGCCATCATGCAGGCGCACGGCGACGTGACGACGCCGGTCGTCAATATGCTCATCGGCGGTGTTGTGAAGGTCGTCGTCAACTATATCCTTGTGGCGATTCCGTCCCTCAATATCATCGGCGCGGCCATCGGCACCATCGTCTGCTATGTGACCATCACCGTGCTCGACCTCATTGCCATGCGCCGGTCCGTCACGACGCGCCCGGCTATTTTCCGCAATGTGATCCGCCCGGCGGCAGCCGCCGGGATCATGGGCGCGGCGACGTTCTTTGCCGCTGCGCTGCTGCGGAGCTTCACGGATTCGAATACCGTCGTCTGCCTCGGCGCGCTGATCGCGGCGGTCGTTGTGTACGTGATTTTCGTCGTGGTTCTGCGGTGCATCACGTACGAGGACTGTATGCTGCTGCCGAAGGGCGAAAAAATTGCAAAAATCCTGCATATCAAACAAAAAACATGAACCTCCCACTTGCGAAAGAGACGAAAGTATGATAAATTTTACTAGCAAACCGCGCTATGCGCTGGACGACCTGATCCGGCTGGTACACGCGCTGCGCGCGCCGGGCGGCTGCCCGTGGGACGCGGCGCAGACGCACCTGTCCATCCGCCGTAATTTTCTTGAGGAGGCCTACGAGGCCTGCGAGGCGCTCGACTGCGACGACGCGGCCATGCTCCGCGAGGAGCTGGGCGACGTGCTGCTGCAGGTGCTGTTCCACGCGGATATCGAGGCCGACCGCGGCCGCATGACCATCGACGACATTGCCGACGCGGAATGCAGAAAGCTCATCTTCCGTCACCCGTTCCTATTCGGCGGCGAAAACGCCAGCTGGGACGAGCTGAAAAAGCAGGAAAAGGGCCAGAAAACGACCGGCGAGACCATGCAGGGCGTCGCCAGATCGCTCCCGGCGACATGGCGGGCGGAGAAAATTCAGAAAAAAGCTGCGAAAACCGGCTTTTGCTGGAAATCCGCCGGACAGGCGCTGGACAAACTAGCAGAGGAAGCGCAGGAGCTGCGCGAGGCCGTGCAGGACGATACGAACATCGATGAGGAGCTGGGCGATCTGCTCTTTGCCGCCGTCCGCGTCGCCTCCACGCTGGACAAGGACCCCGAGCAGGCGCTGCACAGCGCCTGTGAGAAATTTATCAAACGATTTACCGCTATGGAGCAGAGCATACTTGCTTCGGGACGCACTCTGGAGGAGCTGTCCCGCGAGGAGCTGCTTGCCAGTTGGGACGCGCAAAAACGTAACGGGCGGTGAACAATAAATTATACTTTAGGAAAAGAGGATCTACACATGAATAAGACCGAATTGATCGCGGAAGTCGCAAAGAAGTGCGGGATGTCCAAGAAGGACGCCGAGAAGGCTGTCACCACCACGTTCGACACCATCACGGAAGCGCTGAGCCAGGGCGACAAGGTCCAGCTCGTCGGCTTCGGCGGCTTTGAGACGAAGAAGCGCGAGGCGCGCATGGGCCGCAACCCCAAGACGAAGGAAGCCATCGAGATCCCGGCGACCACCATCCCCGTCTTCAAGGCCGGCAAGGCCCTCAAGGAGAAGACTGCAAAATAATGCAGCCAGACAGGGCAGCCGAAGCGCTGCCCTGTTTTTTCGCAGTTTCTGCATTTTTTCAGGATTTCCAGTTGACTTTTCCGGGTTTTCCGGCTATAATAAATCGGTCTGCGAAGCGCAGACGATCCTTGCCGCAGGCGGGACCTGCGGCCATAAGTCCAGAAGGAGGTGCAACATCATGGCAAAACTTTCCGCAAAGTATGAGGTCCTCTATATCATCGACCCCGCGCAGGGTGAAGAGGGTATCGCGGCTCTCGTGGAAAAATTCAAGGGTATCGTGGAGGCTCACGGCACTCTGACCAGTGTTGACGAGTGGGGCAAGCGCCGTCTTGCGTACCCGATCAACGACCTGGTTGAGGGCTACTACGTCTACATGACCTGCGAAGTAACGCCCGAAATGCCGGCTGAGCTTGATCGTGTCTTCAAGATCACCGACGGCATTCTGCGTTCCATCATCGTCGCTGTTGAAGAGTAAGGAGGCGCTCACGTGCTGAACCACATCGTTCTCATGGGCCGACTGACTCGCGACCCTGAGCTGCGCCGGACCGGCAGCGGCGTCGCGGTCGCATCCTTTACCCTCGCCGTCGACCGCGATTACGCGGCACAGGGCGCGGAGAAGGAAACAGATTTCGTGGATATCGTCGCATGGCGCAATACCGCTGAGTTCGTCAGCAAGTATTTTGCCAAGGGCCGTATGGCTGTCGTGACGGGCCGGCTGCAGATCCGCAACTGGCAGGACAAGGAAGGCAACAAGCGCCGCTCGGCGGAGGTCGTTGCCGACAACGTCTACTTCGGCGACAGCAAGCGCGACAATGCCGACGGCGGCTCGTTCAACCAGTCGCAGGGCTACGCGCAGAGCTTCAATCAGGTTCCGCAGCAGCCGGCGTATCAGGCGCCGCAGAACGTGTCTGCCGCTCCGTCTGATTTCTCCATGCTCTCCGACGACGATCCCGATCTCCCGTTCTAACATTTTTCCACAAGACCAAAGATAGGAGGATTCACTATGGCAATGGCTAATGATCGTGTTCATCCTCGTAAGCGCAAGAAGGTTTGCTCCTTCTGCGTTGATAAGGTGACGCACATCGATTTCAAAGACACTGTCAAGCTCCGCCGTTACCTGTCCGAGCGCGGCAAGATCCTGCCCCGCCGTACAACCGGTACCTGCGCCGCTCATCAGCGTCAGCTGACAGTCGCCATCAAGCGCGCCCGTCAGATCGCCCTGCTGCCCTACGTAGCAGACTAAGTTTTTCATCCAGAAGCCTGTCCGACGCGGACAGGCTTTTTGGATTTGCGGAGGTTTTTATGTTTTCCATCACGCTCATCTGTATGGGAAAGCTGAAGGAGCGCTTCTATACCGAGGCCGCGGCGGAATACGCCAAGCGCCTGCGGGCCTATTGCGATTTCCAGCTCATCGAGCTGCCGGAGTGCCGTCTGCCGGAGGACCCGAACGACACGCAGATCGCGCAGGGTCTGCAAAAAGAAGCGGAGCTTATCCGCGCGAAGCTCCCGAAGGGCTGCTTTTTCTGCGTCCTGACGCCGGAGGGGAAGCTGCTGTCCTCTGAGCAGCTGGCCGATACGCTGCGGCAGGCGAAAAGCGGCGGGCGGTCCAGCGCCTGCTTTCTGATCGGCTCGTCGTTCGGCATCGCGCCGGAACTGAAAAAGCTTGCCGATCTGCAGCTTTCCATGAGCAAAATGACCTTTCCGCACCATCTGGCCCGCGTTATGGCCCTTGAGCAGCTTTACCGCGCCGAGGCCATTCAGGCGGGCAGCAAATATCACAAGTAACAGGAGGAATTTGTCATGTTTCAGATGAAGGACGAAATGCAGACCGCGGTCAAGCACAACATCCGCGGCGGCGACGGCAGCCCCAGCTTCCGCTATCTGTTCTCTGCCGAGCAGCTTGGAAACCGCGCGGAGATGATGGCTGTCATCACGCTCCGGCCCGGCGAATCCGTCGGCGTCCATCCGCATGAGACGAACGGCGAGGCGTATTACATCCTTGAGGGCGCGGCGACCGTCACCGAGGACGGCGAGAGCCGCGAGCTGCACGTCGGCGACGCGGAGTTCTGTGCCGACGGCCACACCCATTCCATCCGCAACCACACCGGTTCCGTCACGCGCTTCCTGGCCGTGATCGTCCCGAACCGGTAAGATCGATTGAGAACCAGGAAAAGAGGCCCCGCACAGCGGGACCTCTTTTTCGTGAAGACTTGATTGATGCACCGGCGCGGGAGCGCCCAAGGCTTCCCCGCCGGGGACGGCGTTCGGTGCGTTTATTCAACGGTTACAGTGCCGTTCGGGCCGATGGTGACGGTCATGCCGTCCTTGACATAGGACAGGAATTCCTCGCCCAGCGAGTCGACGACCGGCATTTTGCCCGGCTGGAGCCACACGTCGGCGAGGATCGCGCCGGCGGCTGCCAGAGAATCGATGGGGTTGGCAAACAGCATACACGCCGGCTGCCGGTCCATGGCGCAGGCGCAGTAGAGCACCAGTCCGCCCGTGGTCGAGCCGATGGTCTGCGGCAGGCAGAGCGCCTTGCCCGCCATGGGCTTGCCGTAGAGATCAGGGTTATTCTGGTCGCCGCATTTGGCGGTCTTATCGCCGAATTGGAGCGATTTCTGGAACGAAGCGAGCGTATTCAGCCCGCCGTGCGTCACAAGCGCCTCTGCCTGCGCGCAGCCGGGCGTAACGACGCGGCCCTGGAAGGTCTTCATGCGCGTGCGCCTCCTTTCGTGATCTGGACAAGGATCTCATCATCGGTGTAATAGCGCGCGGTCGTATACGTGCGCAGCTTGTTGGAGGACGTAATGACCGGCATCTTGCCGCAGAGCGGATTGTTCATGTACATGAGCGGACAGATATAGGATGTGATCACGCCGGTCTTTTTGAGCCGGGCGGCATACGGCGTCTTCTCGAATTCCTTCAGAACGGCGGGCGCGGCGGTAAAGACCGTCGGGATGCAGACCTTGCTGCGGCCTGCCTCTGCAAGCGCCTGCTCCACGCGGTCGGTCCATGTCTTCAGCTGCTCAAGCGACATATGCGGGCAGCCCATGAAGCAGAGCTTCGGCTTCGCGTCCCTGTTCTTCCAGACGACGGGATAGCTGTCCTTGACGCGCTGAAGCTCCGCGTCGTCGATCACATAGACCCTCGCGCCCTCGGCGATCAGCGCTTCGCCCTGCGCCTTCGCCTCGGGCGTGAGGTTCGCAATGTGATAAAGGCCCACTGCGCCGTTGGATGCGGTGGCCGCGCCGAAGTCCTTGAGATAGGTGCAGGCTGCGTCGTCCAGCTCCGTGCCGAGCCATTTGTCGAGGCCGACCACATACGGCACATCCTCCATGACCTTCATGCCGATGGCCGAGCCAAGCAGCTGTGCCTCGGGCTTCTTGCTTGTTTCGATCTTCACGATCCAGGTCGCTTTGCGGCCCTCGTCGGTCAGCAGTCCGAAATACGGCACATAGCCCACGATGGAGCCCATGATGTCCATGATGCCGGAGTTGCGGTTGCAGCGTGCGCCGAGCACGGAGTTCGCGTACACGACGGCGGAGGATTCCGACCATGAGAGCACCTCGCCCTGTTCGGGCTTGTTGCCGACCTCGGACATGTAACAGGTGCAGGTGAATGCGTCGCTGTTCAGAAGTCCCAGCTTTTCCAGCTGGCCCTCATAAAAGTCTTGCTTGTTGTACATGAATTTTTTGAACACGAGCTGCTGCAGGAGATTTGCCGGGACATTGGGGTCGAGCGGGCGGGGGTCTGCCGAGAATTTCTGGCCGGAGACGGCGCCCGCGTCGATCAGCTGCTGCATGAGATCGTACACCGGCTGCAGAACGCCGAGGCCGAAGGATGTGACAAGATGGTTGTACCGGCTCGTGACCGGAACCATTTTCTCCGCGTGGAATGCTTCGCCGAACATGACAAGCGTTTTCATGACCTTCGCCATGGTTTCACCCTTGGCGCCGTCCAGAATGGCCTGCTGTTCGTCCGTCAGGATCATGCCCATGATGGATCTGCCTCCTTTTTTTCTATTATATAGTAACAAAAAATCAAATGCGGTTGGTAGAGGCGGGGCCCTGCTCCGCCCGCTGGGCAGCTGCAAATCTGCACAGTGCCCTGTAGGGGCCGATGCCCACATCGGCCCACTGGGAAGTTACGAATTCACCACAGATTTCCGTAAAAAGCGGTACATTCTGCCGGGCCGATGTGGGCATCGGCCCCTACACCCGTATGAGAGGGAGCCTTTAGGCGTACTCAGAACGTGATCTGTTCCCCGCTTCGTGTCAAGGTCTTGCCGTAATAGCACGTCATGGCTTTAACCAGCGCGTCGAGATCCTCCGCGCCTGCCGTTTCCACGCAGGAGTGCATGGCCAGCTGTGCAAGGCCGATGTCTACGCTTGGAACGGAGACCTTCGTTGTGGCGATGGAGCCGAGGGTCGAGCCGCCCGGCATATCGGAGCGGTTCGCGTAGACCTGCACGGGCGCGCCCGCCTCACGGCAGACTGCCGTGAACAGCGCGCAGGAGACGCCGTCGGTCGTGTAGCGCTGGTTGGCGTTGAACTTGATGACGACGCCGCCGTTCAGCCGCGGCGTGTTGGTCATGTCGGCGTATTCCGGATGGTTCGGGTGGACGCCGTGGGCGTTGTCCGCCGAGACAAGGAAGCTCTGCGCAAGCATGCGCAGATACCCTTCCTCATTCAGCCCCAGCGCAAGCGCGATGCGCCGGAGCGTATCGGAAAGCAGGCTCGACGCCGCGCCCTGCTTTGTCTGGCTGCCGACCTCCTCATTGTCGAACGCGCAGAAGACCGGCACGCTGCCAGAGGCCTTCGCGGCCAGAAAGCCCTCGAGCAGACCGAACACGCAGCCGAGATCGTCCAACCGGGGAGCGAGAATAAACTCGTTTTTCGCGCCGAGGCAAGTGCCGCGTGTGCGCACATACAGACTCAGGTCTTCTCCGAGCACCTCGTCCTCCTGCACGCCCGCAGCCTTGGCCACGACGCTGCGGAAGCTGCCGGAGGCCTCCTGCATCCCGTAGAGCGGGAGCGTGTCGACATTTGCCATGAGCTTAAAGCCGTCGTTTGCGGCGCGGTTCATGTGGATGGCGACGGAGGGGATCACGGCCAGATCGCGGTCCACATCGACCAGCTTCGTTTCCAGCTTCCCGTCCTTCGCCGTCACGACGCGGCCTGCGACGGAAAGCGGCCGGTCGAACCATGGGCCCATGAGCATACCGCCGTATTTCTCCGTCGACAGCTGCACATACGGGCCGGACTTTTTCTCCGGGTTGTGCTTGATCTTGAAGGTGGGGGAGTCGGTATGCGCGGCGGCCATCAGGAAGCCTGCGGGCGCACTCTGCGGGATGCGGAAGGACAGGAGCGACGAGCCGTTGCGCGTGACGAAGTATTTCCCGCCCGGCGTCAGCGCCCATGCGTCCTGCTCCCGCAGCTGCGCATAGCCGTTTCTTTCCAGCCGCTCCGCGAGTGCCTGCACGGCGTGGTAGCAGCTGGGGCTGGCGGCAAGAAAGTCGAAAAGCTGTTCGGTAAGCATGAAAGAACCCTCCATGTGTCGTTTTCTTTCAGTATACCGCGCCCGGCGCAGGCCCGCAAGGGCGAATTTTCGCGCGGCTCTTTTCAATGCGGGGAAATTGTGCTAAACTATAGAAAAAATAAAGCAATGGAGGCTTTTTTATGAAAAAAACAGTCCTGCGGGAATACGCAAAGCTGATCGCCAAGGCCGGAGCGAATGTCCAGAAGGGACAGGAGGTCTTTATCACGGCCGAGCTTGACCAGCCGGAATTCGTCGCGATGGTGGTCGACGAGTGCTATAAGCTGAAGGCGAAGAAGGTCGTTGTCGACTGGAGCTATCAGCCGCTTACGAAGCTGCACGTGCGCTACAGCTCCGTCAAGACTCTGTCCACGCTCGACAACTATGAAGAGGCCCGCTGGCAGCACTATGTCGACACCATTCCCTGCCGCATTTATCTCATCAGCGAGGACCCCGACGGCCTGCGCGGTGTGAACCAGGAGAAGATGGCAAAGTCCCAGCAGGCCAAGTACCCCATCATCAAGGGCTACCGCGACCAGATCGAGAACAAATATCAGTGGTGCATCGCCGCTGTGCCGGGTGAAAAGTGGGCCAAGAAGCTCTTCCCGGAGCTGCGCGCGTCGCAGGCCGTGGAAAAGCTGTGGGACGCCATTCTGAAGACCTCCCGCGTGACCGACGATCCCATCAAGGCGTGGGAAGACCACAACCGGGATCTGCATGACCGCTGCGAATATCTCAACAAGCTGCATATCCGCGAGCTGCGCTACAAATCCTCCAACGGCACCGACTTCACCGTCGGCATGATCCCCGAGGCGCAGTTCTGCGGCGGCGGAGAGACGAGCCTGCAGGGCATTTTCTTCAACCCCAACATCCCCACCGAGGAATGCTTCATCTCCCCGATGCGCGGCGTGGCCGAGGGCATCGTCTACGCGACGAAGCCGCTGAGCTATCAGGGCCAGCTGATAAGCGGCTTCTGGATCCGCTTCCACGAGGGCAAGGCCGTCGAATGGCACGCCGAGGAAAACAACGAGCTTCTGACGAAGCTCATCGAAATGGACGAGGGCAGCCGGTATCTCGGCGAATGCGCGCTCGTGCCGTTCGATTCGCCCATCAACCAGACGGGCCTGCTGTTCTACAACACGCTGTTCGATGAGAACGCCTGCTGCCATCTGGCGCTCGGCATGGGCTTTGCGGACACCATCAGGGACTTCCAGAACAAGACGCTGGACGAATGCCGCAAGCTCGGCGTGAACGACTCCATGATCCACGAGGATTTCATGATCGGCTCGGCAGATCTCTCGATCGACGCTGTCTGCGAGGACGGAAAGACGGCTGCTATCTTCCGCAACGGAACCTGGGCGTTCTGATCGGATCTGTCAGGGGCTGCCTGTTGCGGGACATCGAGCTTGACAGCGGCTGTCTTTGAATGGCTGCGGTAAATCAGCTTTGCATTCAAAATCTGCGAAGCAGTACGAATTCGCCTAAGGCTCCTCTTTGCACGCAAAGGGGAGCCCTTTTGCTGCGCCTGCGCATGGAAAAATGCGGGGCTTTAGCGTGGTGCACAAATAAAAATGGCAGGCGGATTTTCTGCTGTTTTGTACAGAATACAGAGGAAATTCTGTGCGCACTGGCGAGGAGGACTGGATGAACGCACAAAAACAAGCGGTAAAAACTGTGAAAAATGCTGATTTTTGTTCAAAAAGACACGGAAAGATCGACGTTTTTGGACGAAATCGGAACGCGCGCAGGAAAAAGATACGGCGCGGAAAGTGCATCGGGCACTGTCGGGAAATGTACGGGAAAAGACAATTTTTCAGGTGGAAAAAAATCATTTTAGTTGATTCCAGACCACGAATATGCTATAATAAGTTACAGATATTATATTGTATCCGGCGCGCGGCCAGATGACCGTCGGAGACGGACAAATATCAAAAACAGCGATAATTTTCTGTGGATCAAACACAGTAAATTATAAAATTAAAACAGGAGGATTAAGATGAAAAAGAATCTGAAGAAGCTCTTCGCGCTGCTTCTCGTCGTCGTCATGGTTGCTGCCATGTTCGCCGGCTGCGCAAACAACGCCGAAAAGCCCGCTGAGACCACTCCCAGCGACACCAACACCCCCGCTGAAGACACCAACACTCCCGCCGAAGACAACACCCCGGCTGAAGATGCGACTCCCGTCGAGACCCGTGAGAACAAGGTCATCTACGGCAGCACCACCGAAATTTCCGGTGACCTCGGCAACGCATGGTGGACCAACAATGCCACCGACAAGATGATCCGCGACCTGATCAACGACTATGACACCGTCATTTTCGATCAGTTCGGTCAGATGGTCATGAACGCTACCACCGCCGCTTCCATCGACCAGGTTCACAACGATGATGGCTCCATCACCTTCACTGTCAAGATCAACGAAGGCCTGACCTACAACAACGGCGAGCCCATCACCGCAGCTGACTATGTTGCGTATGCACTGGTTGCCTACTCGCCTGTCACTACAGAAGCGGGCGCCAAGATCTCTGCGGAATCCGTTGTTGGCGCTGCCGCATATCAGGCAGGCGAAACCAAGGAGCTGGCCGGCGTTCGCCTGCTCGATCCCTATACCTACTCCATCCAGATCACCCCGGAGAAGGCCAACTACTACTTCGCAATGACCTACGCATCTCTGGCGCCTCTGTATCTGCCGCTGTACGGCGGTGAGGGCCTCACTGTCAAGGACGACGGCAACGGCGCGTATCTCGACGGCGGTGAACTGACTGCCGACGGCGTCAACGCTTCCCGCTACGTCTACGAAGGCCGCGTTGTCGCTGGCCCGTACATGATCAAGAGCCTCGACACCGGCGCTCTGACCGCTACCCTTGAGATCAACCCCAACTACAACGGCAACTTTGAGGGCCAGAAGCCTTCCATCCAGACCGTTGTCATCGTCAAGGCTGAAGACGACACCATGATGGACGCCTTCAAGACGGGCGAAATCAACTTCCTGTCCCAGCTGGGCGAAGGCGACCAGATCAACGCTGCGCTCGATCTGGTTGACGCGGGTGGCTTCAACTACTGCCATTACACCCGTAACGGCTACGGCAAGCTGATGTTCCAGTGCGACTTTGGCCCCACGCAGTTTGCTGCTGTCCGTCAGGCAATCGCTTACCTGCTTGACCGCGAAGAGTTTGCAAACACATTCTGCGGCGGCTACGGCTCTGTCGTTCATGGCCCGTACTCCACCGCACAGTGGATGTATCAGGATTCCGAAGAATTCTTCAACGACAACCTCAACACCTACTCCTATGACCCGGCTAAGGCTGTTGAAGTCCTCGAGGCTGACGGCTGGACGCTGGACGCCGAAGGCAACGAGTATTCCGGCACCGGCCTGCGGTACAAGGAAGTCACTGCTGAAGAAGCCGGCGACTACGCTCTGAACGTTACTCTGGCTGACGGCCGCATCCTGATGCCTCTGCACATCATGTGGTCTTCCTCCGAGGGTAACTCCGTCTCCGCGCTGCTGGCCACCATGCTTGCCAACGGCAAGCAGACTGCTGATGCCGGTATGCAGATCGAGCAGGTCACCATGACCTTCTCCGAACTGCTGAACTGGATGTACCGCGATACCTCCGTCGGCGATCAGTATGGCGTGAAGACCTACGGTATGTACAACCTGGCCACCGGCTTCGCTGATGTCTATGACTATGCCTACAACTACGCTTCCGATCCCGAGTCCGATTATGTCAAGCAGGGCTGGAACCAGAACTACATCTTCGACAAGGAACTCGACGACCTGTCCATGGATATGGTTTACAAGCCTGCTCCTGGCGACGACGCGACCTACCTGGATTACTTCCAGAAGTTCATCGTCCGCTGGAACGAACTGCTGCCGGAAATCCCGCTGTACTGCAACGAGTACCACACCTTCTTCCCGGATTGGCTGAAGAACTACAATGAGTCCAGCCTGTGGGACTTCCAGAAGGCGATTGTCTACGCTTCCATCGAGGGCGCAGAATAATCCGAACTTCCCCATTTATCCCAGCGACGGGGCGGCCAATCACCGCCCCGTCGCTTCCGGTATCTTTAACGATTCTTTTCTTATTTAACGTACCGCATTTAAGCACGAAAACAACCGAAACGGTTTGATATAGAGACTCCCGCGCTTCTTTTTGAAGCAAATACGAGAAAAAGGAGGGTATGCGGATGACCAAATACGTACTCAAGCGACTGGTTTACATGGTGATCGTGTTCCTGCTTGTTTCGCTTCTGATGTATTCCATCTACAACCTGATCCCAACTGACCCGGCCCGGGCACAGCTTGAACCGCTCAAGACAACGCTGACCCCGACAGAGTATGAAACGCGTTACCAGGCGCTTCGCACCGAAATGGGGCTGGACGATCCGCTGATCGTACGCTATCTGCGCTGGTTCGGCTTCTGGCCGGATGTTGACGGCGAACTCAACGGCATGTTGCAGGGCAACTTCGGCTATTCCCAGATCTACAAGACGGATGTTGCCAATGTTCTGCCGTCAAGAATGCTCAACACGATCTACATCAACATTTTCTCAACGCTTGTCGCGCTGGCGATCACGATCCCGCTTGGCATCTACTGTGCCGTGCATAAGCGCAGCAAATCAGACAACGCCGTGCAGGTGCTGTCCATTGTGGGCTACTCGATTCCAGTCTACATCATTGCGCTGCTGTTTATCTGGCTGTTCGCGGTCACGCTCAAGCTGCTGCCGGTCTTCGGCATGCAGACGCCGGGCAATAACTTCACCGGCTTCCGTGCGTTCCTCGACAAGGTCTACTATATGACGCTGCCGGTGCTCGTCATGACGGTCGGTTCGCTCGGCGGCATGACCCGCTACGTCCGCGCCGCCATGATTGAAGCGCTCAGCATGGACTATATCCGCACCGCCCGTGCCAAGGGCCTGCGCGAAAAGGTCGTCGTCTATTCCCACGCATGGCGCAACGCCCTGCTGCCGGTCATTACCGTCCTCATCGGCTGGTTCATCAGCATCTTCTCCGGTTCTCTGATCATTGAGCAGATGTTCGCGCTCAACGGTATGGGCCAGCTGTACTATCAGGGCCTGATGAACAACGACTTTGAACTTGCACTGGCGATTCAGATGTTCTATGTGCTCATCGCGCTCGTCGGCCAGCTGATCACCGACCTCAGCTACGGTATCGTCGACCCGCGTGTTCGCGTCAATAAGTAAAGGGGGAGAAGAAACATGGAAAAAAAGAAAAAATCGACCCTCTTTACCCGTCTGTTCGGCAACCGCAACAAGGTCACCGACTTCATGACGGAAGAACAGCTGCAAAGCCCCGGCCGTCTGATCCTCAAGAATTTCCTGCATAACCGGCTCGGCATGATCGGTCTGATCGTGTTCCTTCTGATTTTCCTGCTGGTCATGATCGGCCCGAATTTCTATACGCTCGACCTGTCCTATCAGGACAACACCCAGCTGAACGTCGCGCCCGGAATGAACATGATGTCCATTCCCGACGGTATGAAGCATAAGGTCGCAGATATCTCTCCCGGCACGACCTATGGCGTCGGTGTCGACACCGACGGCAAGGTCTATACGTGGGGCTATACCAGAATCACGGAAACGATCGATCTGAAGAACATCCCTGAGGAGGTTCAGAACGCAAAGATCGTCAACGTTGCGGCAGGCTATGACCATATCGTCGCGCTCGACGAAAACGGCGGAATCTACGTCTGGGGCAATAAACGTCTTGGTCAGGACAGCATTCCTGACAAGATTCAGATGGCTGCCGCCTACGGCAAGAATCTCGGCTTCAAGCAGATCGAGGCCAGCAACCAGTTCTCCGCGGCTGTCACTGAATCTGGCGAGCTGTTCCTCTGGGGCAACGGCAATCAGGCCGATATCAAGGTCAAAAAGGAATATCAGGGCAACATCGAAAAAGTCGCTCTGACCGCTCGCGGGTATATCGCCCTGACCAAAGACGGCGCAGCTGTCTACGCGGGTTTCCAGAAGGATAACGCCCTCGTCCGCATCCCGGACGGACTGGATTCCGGTGTCGTTGACATTGCAGCGTCCAGCAACGCGGTTGCGGCGGTCAAGGAAGACGGCACCGTCGTCGTCTGGGGCACCTGCACCAACGGCGAAAACATCGTCCCCGAATTCGAGAGCAAGCCTGTCGAGCTCTACGGCGGCCGCTACCACTTCACGGCGCTGATGGACGACGGCGAGGTCATCTCCTGGGGCGACAACACCCATGGTCAGGCATCCGTCCCGGCATCCTTCAACGATAAGGAGATCGTGACGGTCTTCGCGGGCTTCTATCAGAACTATGCCGTCACGGTCGACGGCGACGTCGAGACGTGGGGCCTGAAGGGCTATCTCTGCGGTACGGACGATCTGGGCCGCGACGTGTTTAACCGCCTCATCAACGGCGGCAAGGTCACCATGACCGTCGGCGCCATCTCGGTTATTATCCAGCTTATCATCGGCATCATCCTCGGCGGTCTGGCCGGTTATTTCGGCGGCTGGGTCGACAACATCATCATGCGTATCTCCGAGATCGTCGGCGGTCTGCCGTTCCTTCCGTTTGCGATGATTCTTTCCGCCATCATCGGTACGCGCATCTCGGTCGAACAGCGTATGTACCTCATCATGGTCGTGCTTGGCGTTCTGTCCTGGCCGGGCATCTGCCATCTGATCCGCGCGCAGATCCTCTCGCAGCGCGAGCAGGAGTACGTTACGGCGGCCAAGGCCCTCGGCGTGCGCGAAAAGTCGATCATCTTCCATCACATCATCCCCAATGTCATGAGTCTTATTCTGGTCAACGCGACGCTGAGCTTCGCAACCTGCATGCTCACCGAGTCCTCGCTGTCCTACATGGGCTTCGGCATTGCGCCGCCCACGCCGACCTGGGGCAATATGCTCACCGGCGCGAACAACTCCATCGTCATCCAGCAGTACTGGTGGCGCTGGGTATTCCCGGCTGCGATCTTCGGCATCTGCACGATCTGCATCAACCTTGTCGGTGATGCGCTGCGCGATGCAGTCGATCCCAAGTCCGCTGAGCGATAAGGAGGGGTTGTTGTGGCATTACTAGAATTAAAAAACCTGAAGACTTTCTTCGCGACCAAACGCGGCACGGTCAAGGCGGTCAACGGCGTCAGCTATTCGCTGGACGCGGGCAAGGTGCTCGGCGTCGTCGGCGAATCCGGCTCCGGCAAGAGCGTCTCGGCCATGAGCATTCTCCGTCTGCTCGACGGCAACGGCTATATTGACTCCGGCGAGATCCTCTTCAACGGTCAGGATCTGACCAAGCTGTCCATGAACGAAATGTACAAGATCCGCGGCAACGAGATCTCCGTGATCTTCCAGGAGCCGATGACGAGCCTGAACCCGGTCTTCACCGTCAGCCGTCAGATCTCCGAGCCGCTCATGATCCATCAGGGCATGAACAAAAAGCAGGCTGCCGCGAAAGCGGTCGAGCTGCTGTCCGACGTCAAGATCCCGAACCCCGAGGTCGTCGCCAAGCAGTATCCGCACCAGCTCTCCGGCGGTATGCGGCAGCGTGTCATGATCGCCATGGCGCTGGCCTGCCGTCCGAAGCTGCTGATCGCGGACGAGCCGACCACGGCGCTCGACGTGACCATTCAGGCGCAGATCCTGAAGCTCATGAACGAGCTGCGTGAGAAAAACGGCACCGCCGTTCTGTTCATCACGCACGATCTCGGCGTCATCAACCAGATGGCCGACAACGTCGCGGTCATGTACTGCGGCCAGGTCGTCGAATACGCACCCGCCGGGACGATCTTCCACAAGAACGAGTATTCCCATCCCTATACCGAGGGCCTGATGCTCTCCATCCCGCGTCTGGATACCCCCAGCGACGAACGGCTTGAAGCGATCCCCGGCGCGGTCCCGCACCCGCTGGATCTGCCCAAGGGCTGCAAGTTCGCCCCGCGCTGCAAGTACGCGACCGAGCGCTGTCTGGAGGAGGAGCCGGAGCTGATCCACGTCTCCGACACCCAGCAGGTTCGCTGCTTCTACGCGAAGAAGGAGGACAGACATGCAAAATAATGACAAGAAGGTTCTGCTTCGCATCAGCAACCTGAAGCAGTATTTCCCCCTGAAGGGCGGCCGCTTTGTCAAGGCCAACGACGGCATCACGCTGGATATCTACGAGGGCGAGACGTTCGGCCTCGTCGGCGAGTCCGGCTGCGGCAAGTCTACGCTTGGCCGCACCATCCTCCAGCTGTATCACCAGACCTATGGCCGCACCATGTACTACGGCCGCTCCCTTGACGATCTGGCGCCGAAGTATGTCATCGATACCGTTAAAAACCTCAAAGCCCGCCGCACCAAGCTCCGCGAGCTGGAGCAGAAGCGCGACAAGCTCGAGGCCGATTACGCCAAGCTCTCCGAGAAGGAGCAGTACGCCAAGCACGGCGAGCTCGATACCGCCCGCAAGCTGGCGGAGGACGCGCTGCTGGATATCACAAAGATCGTCGGCGGCTTCCTCGTGGTCGATGATCTCGATCCTGTCATCGCGGCCTATTCCAAGGATTACGCCATTGCGCGCAAGCTGTCCAGCATGGAGGAAAAGCGGCAGGAGCTGCAGGTCGACGTGGACGACGCGGAATACGCGAAGAAGACTGCCGAAGAAGCGGGCAAGTCCGGCAAGGACGACCAGCTGCAGAAAGCGCAGGAAAAGCTGAAGCAGTGCGACGAGCAGATCGCCGCTCTGCGTGCGCAGCTTGACGCGGGCCGCAAGGAGATCGAGGCGCTGCGCGCCCCGTATGCAAACGACCCCGAGTTCCAGAAGTACGAGGCCTACCGCGACGACGGCATCGACCTTGCCCGACTGGAGTACAACGAAATGCGCCGCCTGCGCCGCGATATGCAGCTGATCTTCCAGGACCCGTATTCCTCGCTGAACCCGCGCATGAGCGTCGGCCAGATCATCAGCGAGGGTATGCAGGCGCACAACATGATCAAGAAAAAGGACGCCCGTATGCAGGAAATGGTCCTCAAGATCATGGACGACTGTGGGCTTGCGCCCTACTTCCTGCACCGCTTCCCGCACCAGTTCTCCGGCGGCCAGCGGCAGCGTATCGGCATCGCCCGCGCGCTCGCCACGAAGCCGAAGTTCGTCGTCTGCGACGAGGCTGTCTCCGCGCTGGACGTGTCCATTCAGGCGCAGATCATCAACCTGCTGCTCGATCTGAAGGAACAGCAGAATCTGACCTATATGTTCATCACGCACGACTTGTCCGTCGTCAAGTACATCTCCGACCGCGTCGGCGTCATGTACCTCGGCACCATGGTCGAGCTGGCGGCGGCTGACGAGATCTTCCATCACCCCATCCATCCGTACACCGAGGCGCTGCTGAACGCGATCCCGACCACGGATACCGTCGGCGCGAAGGAGCTGTCGATCCTTGAGGGCGACATCCCCAGCCCGGTGAACCCGCCGAAGGGCTGCAAGTTCCATACGCGCTGCAAATACTGCACGGAGATCTGCACGCAGGTCGTTCCGGAGTGGGAAGAGGTTCGCCCGAACCACTTCGTCGCCTGCCACCACAAGCTTGAGGCGAAGGAGTGAGCCGATGCTGTTCCAGAAGAGAGTAGACCGCGCGATGCGCTACCAGAAGGAGCGGAACGAAGCGGCGGAGCTGAAAAAGCCGACAGAGGAGGATAAGGACGCCGTCAGCAAAAAGGATCTTTTTGCGATGATCCTGTCCGCCATGCTGGTGATCCTGCCGGTCGCGATCCTGATCCTGTTCGTCATTGCGTTTGGCTGCTACTTCCTCTTCTTCCATTGAGCTGATCCCAATATGTACAATACCCCTGGTATGCGTCTGGCATACCGGGGGTATTTGCAATGCACGCCCATACCGGGGTGTCCGTCAGTCCGTGTCATCGTGCATCTGCCCGCGAAGAAAGACCGCGAGTGCCTGTCCCAGAATGCGGGCGGAGCGCAGCGCTTCGGCCAGCGTATTGCCACTTGCGCCGACCTCGACAAGAAGGGAACCCGGCGTTTCGTGCTGGTTGAAGCGCTCGGTGCGCAGATTGAGGTTCCGGCACAGGCCGGGTGCCGAGCGGTTCAGAAGTGTCTGGATTTTCAGCGCATTTGCGAGATTTTCCTGCCAGTCCGGGTGCGATAAGCCGCCCTCGTCCGTGCCGACTACGAGCATCAGCTCTGCACAGGCTTCGCCGTCTGCCTCCGCTGTCAGCGCGACCGGGTTCCCGTCTGCGTCCTCAGCCGCGTCGCGATGGATATCCAGCACCATCTGAATGGACGGATATTCTGCCAGATAGCCCTCGATGGTCTGCCGCATACGCTCGTAGGCGCCGTTGTAATTCGGATAATCGTTCGGCTGCGTGTCGTGCAGGACAGAAATGCCCGCCTCCGTCAGAATATCCGCAATTTCATCGCCCACGCGGATCACGGAATACCGCTCATCCAGCGTCCGCAGCGCATCTGATTCCGGATATTCAAAGCCCGCCTCCATGGTATACGCCTCGCTGGAGTGCGTATGTACGATCAGGACTGCCGGGCCGTCATCCGAAAGCGACAGTGCGGACGGACGGGTCAGCAGCGCCTGCTTGTCCGGCTGATAGCTGCAGGCGCCGACGATGCCGATCGCGTCCGCCTCGTCCGCAGAAAACACAAGCGGCGGGTCGACTGGCTCCGCCTTCGTCTCCTGCTCTGCGGGCGCTTCCGATGCAGCGGCGATCTCCGGCTGCATAGGCGGCTCAGACGGTGCAGTCTCCGGCTCGAGAATTTCCAGAAGAAAGACATCCGGCTCGTCCGGTACTTCGAGCTTCGGCGCAAGCCCGACTGCCGAATCAAGCGCCGCCGATACGCCCGTCGCCAGAAGCAGCCGCACGATCACGGCAAACGCCACCAGACTCATGCAGAACCGGTTTTCCATACTGCGGTATTTCATATGCTTCGCCCCCATTACAGTATATGCACGCAGACCGGCAGGCAGAACCGGCAGTTTCCATGCCAAACAGAAAGAAAAAACCGTTTGGCTGCACTTTTCCCATTGAATTTCCGGTCAGCGTCGTTTATAATATGCAATAAGTATCAGCACGCAGGAGGGACACGGCTTGGCACAGGTTTTGGCAGTCATCTCCGGCAAGGGCGGCACGGGCAAGACCTCGCTCTGCGCGGGCGTCGCGTCGTGTCTGGCGATGGAGGGACAGCGGGTGCTGTGCGTCGATCTCGACGTCGGCCTGCGCAACCTCGATATCGCGCTCGGCATGGCCGATATGGCGGTTCTGCCGTTTACGTCCGTCATGCGTGGGGAATACTCCCTTCAGCAGGCGTCACAGCACCCCACGATCGGAAATCTCTCCATGCTCACGGCCCCTGTGACCGAGAGCGCTGAGGCGGTCGACACAGAAGCGTTCGAACGACTCATCACGCAGGCACGGGACGGCTTCGACTGGATCCTGCTGGATGCGCCGGCGGGCGTCGGACGGCTGTTCCGGATGGCGGTGCGCTGTGCGGACGAGGCAATGCTCGTCACGCTGCCCGGCCCTGCGTCGCAGCGGGACGCCGCGCACACAGCGGAGCTTCTGCTGCAGGAGCGGCAGATCCCGGCACGGCTTGTGGTCAACCGGGCTGTCCCGAAGCTGTTTGCCTGTATGCGCTCGACGGTCGACGATGTGATGGACGGCGTGGGACTGCCGCTGCTCGGCGTGGTGCCGGACGATGCATCTGTCACGCTGGCTGCGGCAGAGGGAAAGCCGCTCGTACAATATACCTACCACGGCGCGGCGCTGGCCTGCCTGCATATCGCAAAGCGGCTGTGCGGACAGCGCGTTCCGTTGATGAAAATTACCCGATAATGCGTACATAAAGGAGCTGAGCGTATGAACATCACCCTTATGGCACACGATAAAAAGAAGGAACTCATGGTGCAGTTCTGCACCGCGTATAAAAGCATTCTGTCCAAGCACTCGCTGTCGGCTATGGCTGCGACGGGACGCCTGGTGTCCGAGGCAACGGGCCTGCCCGTGACGCTCTTCCTGTCCAAGAGTCAGGGTGGCCACCAGCAGATCGACGCGCGCATCGCGTATAACGAGATCGACCTTGTCATCATGTTTTCCGACCCCAACGACACCGATCCCTGGGAGGATCAGCGCATCATGCGCACGCTTCGCCTGTGCGATTCGTCCAACGTCCCGTGCGCGACAAATCTGGCCTCGGCAGAAATGCTGATCCTCGGATTGCAGCGCGGCGATCTGGATTGGCGCATGATGATGAAGAACAAGAAAACGATCCGATAATTTTGATTTTTGCGACGACGCGGAAGCAGTACCGGCTTTCTGCCTGCCCAGAGAGAGGGCCATGACGCTGAAAGGCCCTTGCAGCAGCACCGGGAAGGACATCCGCCGAGCAAGCGTATAAGGCGCACCGCGCCGAAATCGCCGGGCCCGCGCAGCCCGCATCCCTTGCGCAAGAGGGAAGTGTCCAACCGCTTCCGAATTTGGGTGGCACCACGAAGCAGGTATGCTCTCGTCCCAAAACGCCGGGACGGGAGTATATTTTTATGGATATGCAAAGCAAATTTGCACGCACCGGTTGTAGGGGGCGATGCCGGTCACAGCCGTTCGCGACGAAGGAGCGTTACGGATGTGGGTCTGCCGCTTGCCGGTACACATCGCCCCGGCAGGATGGACTGTTTTTTCGGAAATCTTCGGCAAATTCGCAGCTGCCCAGCGGGCCGATGTGGGCATCGGCCCCTACAAGATTCCAGCAAATCCATACTTCCCTGCAATTTATGACCACATAGCTGATTTACCGCAATGATCCCATCCAAAACCAAAAACGCATCACATAGAGAGGAACAAAACCATGTCACAAATCAAACCGCATACGCTCTCCGGGTTTATGGAGCTGCTGCCGCAGCCGCAGCTGCAGATGGAGGCGATCATGGAGGTTCTGCGGAACACCTACAGCCTCTATGGCTTCACGCCGCTGGATACCCCCGCGATCGAAGCTGCCGACGTGCTGCTGGCCAAGGGCGGCGGCGAGACGGAAAAGCAGATCTATCGCTTCCAGAAGGGAGACAGCGATCTGGCGCTGCGCTTCGATCTGACCGTCCCGCTGGCAAAATACGTCGCGCTGCACTACGGCGAGCTGGCCTTCCCCTTCCGCCGCTACCAGATCGGCAAGGTCTACCGCGGCGAACGCGCGCAGCGCGGCCGCTTCCGCGAGTTCTATCAGGCCGACATCGACATCATCGGCGACGGCAAGCTCTCCATCACGAACGAGGCTGAGATCCCGTCCATCATCTATAAGACGTTCTCGACGCTCGGCCTGCGCCGGTTCCAGATCCGCGTGAATAACCGCAAGATTTTGAACGGCTTCTACGCCATGCTTGGCCTGTCCGAGCAGTCCGGCGATATTATGCGCACCGTCGACAAGCTCGACAAGATCGGCTCCGACAAGGTTCGCGTCCTGCTGGTCGAGGAGTGCGGCGTGGAGGAGGCAAAGGCCGATGAGATCCTGACCTTCATCGCCATCCGCGGCACAAATGGCGAGGTCCTGTCCGCGCTGGAGCAGTACCGCAGCAGAAACGAGGTCTTCGATCAGGGCCTGGACGAGCTTTCGTCCGTGACGAAGCTGCTCGGCGCGTTCGGCGTGCCGGAGGAGAATTTCGCCGTCGACCTCACCATTGCGCGCGGGCTGGATTACTACACCGGCACTGTCTACGAGACAACGCTTCTTGACCATCCCGAGATCGGCTCGGTCTGCTCCGGCGGCCGGTACGACAATCTTGCGGAGTATTATACCGACCGTCCGCTGCCCGGCGTCGGCATCTCTATCGGTCTGACGCGCCTGTTCTACGTGCTGAACGAGCAGAGAATGCTGAACGAGGAGCGCGTCATGGCCCCGGCTGACGTGATGATCGTTCCCATGACCGACGATCTGGAGGCCGCTGTCCGGCTTGCGACCGAGCTTCGCGCGCAGAATATCCGCGTCCAGCTCTACGCTGAGCAGAAGAAATTCAAGGCCAAGATCCAGTACGCGGACAAGCTGCACATCCCCTATGTCGTCTTCCTCGGCGAGGACGAGATCGCGGCCGGAACCGTCTCACTGAAGGATCTTCGCACCGGCGACCAGGTCACCGTCCCGGCGCAGGACGCAGCTGCCCGCATTCTGGCCGATATCGAGCTTCGCGGCCAGGGCACGATTTTAAAGTAAAAAATTTTCCCATAAAGAAAGAAGGAAACCACTATGATGCAGTCAAGAACCCATACCTGCGGCCAGCTCCGCATCGAAAACGCGGGCGAGCGCGTCACGCTCGTCGGCTGGATGGAAAATGTCCGCGTGGTCGGCAATAACTTTGCCTTTATCGTCCTGCGTGATTTCTACGGCACGACGCAGATCGTCGTCGAGACGGAAGAGATCATGAACATCGTCAAGGGCATCAACAAGGAGTCGACCATCTCCGTCACCGGCACCGTGCGGGAACGCGCCAGCAAAAACCCCAAGCAGCCCACCGGCGACATCGAGGTCGTGCCGGAGAAGATCGAGCTGCTGGGCCGCTGCCAGTACAACGAACTCCCGTTCGAGATCAACCGCAGCCGCGACGCCGACGAGACGCAGCGCCTGAAGTACCGCTATCTCGACCTGCGCAACCCCGCTGTCAAGAGCAACATTATCCTGCGCTGCAATGTCATCGCCGCCATCCGCAAGGCTATGATGGACCATGATTTCCTTGAGATCACGACCCCCATCCTCACGGCCTCCAGCCCGGAGGGCGCGCGCGACTACCTTGTTCCCGCCAGAAAGCATCCCGGCAAGTTCTACGCCCTGCCGCAGGCCCCGCAGCAGTTCAAGCAGCTGCTCATGACCTCCGGCTTTGACCGCTATTTCCAGATCGCTCCCTGCTTCCGCGACGAGGACGCACGCGGCGACCGCAGCCCCGGCGAGTTCTATCAGCTCGATATGGAAATGGCCTTTGCCGCGCAGGACGACGTGTTTGCCATCATTGAGGACGTGCTGCCGCCGATCTTCGCCAAATATGGCAAGTATAACATCGCGTCCAGCGCACCGTTCCGCCGCATCGCGTACAAGGACGCGCTGGAGACCTACGGCTCCGACAAGCCGGATCTGCGCATCGATCTGACGTGCAAAAATATCTCCGACCTGTTCACGGAGTCTGAATTTGAGCCGTTCAAGGGCCAGACCGTCAAGGCCGTGCCCATCTCGAACTGCCATCTGACGCGGAAACAGATCGAAAAGCTCCTGACCGACTGCGAGGTACAGGCGGGCGTCAAGGGCTACTGGTTCAAGATGGACGAGAACGGCGAGCTTGCAGGCGGCGTCGCGAAGTTCGTGCAGGGCTGCAAGGATGCGCTCATCGAGCGTCTCGGCCTGACCGCCAACACGCTGGTCGTTGTTGCGGCGGGCGCTTCTGCTACGAAGCTCACCGGCGTTCTCATCAAGACCTTCGGCGCGAATGTCGAGGGGCATATGGACAAGGAGCGCTACGAATTCTGCTGGATCGTCGACTTCCCGATGTACGAGATCGGCGACGAGTCCGGAGAACTGGAATTCTGCCACAACCCGTTCTCCATGCCGGGCGGCGGCGCAGCCACGCTGGACAAGGCCATCCGGGGCGAAATTGACCCGCTGACCATCACGGCGCAGCAGTATGACCTCGTCTGCAATGGCATCGAGTTGTCCTCCGGCGCAGTCCGGAACCATGATCCCGAGATCATGATCAAGGCCTTCCAGCTCGTCCGCCTCGGCGAGGATGATGTAAAGAAGAAGTTCCCCGCCATGTACAACGCCTTCTGCTACGGCGCACCTCCCCATGCCGGTATCGCCCCGGGCATCGACCGTATGGTCATGCTGCTGGCAGGCGAGGACTGCATCCGCGAGATCATTCCGTTCCCGATGAACAAGAACGCGCAGGATATCCTGATGGGCGCACCCAGCGAGGTCACCCAGAAGCAGCTCGACGAGCTGCATATCCGCTGCACGGCAAAGGAAGAAGACTGAAAAACCAGAATAAGCGCGCCGCAAGGCGCGCTTATTTTAACGGGAGAGAAAGAGAAATGGAAAAAAACCTCAGAAGGGCAATGCTGTCCTGCGCGGGCTGTACGCTGATGCTGTTTGTGACGTGCGGGCTGGCCTTCAACGTCTTTTCGGCGGCGCAGCCGTACGTCCTGGCCCAGAACGGCTTTACCAACACGCAGACCTCGCTCATTACGACGATCCGCTCGGCGGCGTATCTGCTCGGCACGTTCGCCATCGGCCGGTATTACCGGAGGCTCGGCTATCGCACCGGCTGCGCGCTGGCGGCGATGCTGGCCTGCGTCAGCTTCCTGCTGTTTGCCGCAGCAAAAAGTCTCGCGGCCTATTATTTTGCCGGAGCCGTCGCGGGCGTCAGCTATGCGCTCGGCTCGATGGTACCGGCGTCGATCCTGATGCGCCGCTGGTTCCGGGCGCATTCCGGGCTGGCCATCGGGATCTGCTCTGCCGGAACCGGACTGGCGACCGTCGTGTTTTCCCCGCTGTTCACCGCCATTGCGGAGTCCGGCGGCGTTGACCGCGCGTTTTTGTGGACAGCCGCGTTCTGCGCGGCAGCGGCTGTGCTCGTCTTTTTCCTCATTCGCAGTGACCCCGCCGCGCTCGGCCTTGAGCCATGGGGCAAGGCCGCCCCGGAGAGCACGCAGGAGCGTGCGCTGCACGGCCTGCACCCGTCCCGGCTGCGCTGGACGCTGCTTCTGCTGGCCGTTTTGCTGGTCAGCGGCATCGGTGCGACCGGCTTTACCCATCTGATGACGCTTTATATGTCAGAGGGCATGGACGCCATGCGCACCGCGGCGGCGTTCTCGCTGTGCGGACTGGCGCTGATGGCAGGCAAGTGCGTTTGCGGCGCGCTGTGCGACAAGCTGGGCAGCTACCGGGCAAATTATCTGCTGTTCGGCAGCTTTATCCTCGGCTGCACGCTGTGCGTGCTGGCGCCGCTGAAAAGTGAGGCGCTGATGCTGGCCTCTGCGGTCTTTCTGGGCTTCGGCGGGTCGCTCATTACCGTTGGCGTTTCGATCTGGGCGGGCGATCTGAGCACGCCGGAGCGCTATGAGAAGACGCTCCGGCTGTTTCAGGGGGCTTACGGCCTCGGCGGCATTGTGCTGTCCTTCCTGCCCGGCGCGATCGCCGATCTTGCGGGCGGCTATGCACCGGCCTACGCCGTCTTCGCCGTCATGCTCCTGTACAGCCTGTTCATGCTGCAGAGCACATACCGTCTGGCAAAGGTTTAAATACGGCAGAGTGACTGAGCAGCCCCGGATACTGAAGTATCCGGGGCTGCTGTAAGTTTTTTAGCTGATCGAACTGCTGCGTGCCGGCCGGTCTATGCCCCGTCCTTTAAATGCAGCAGGTTCATGAAATTTCCGTACAGGATCTTCTGCTGCTCGGCCTCGTCCAGACCGAGGGAAAGAAACCGCTCCAGCTCCTCCTTCGGGCTCCACATGGGGAAGTCCGTGCCGAAAATCAGCCGGTCGGGGCCGATTTTGTCAATGAAGCGCAGAACAAGCTCCCGGTCGATCATGCCGAGCGTGGAGGATGTGTCGTACAGGACGCTTTCCGGCTGCAGCTGCGCCAGCGACCGCGTCCAGCTGCGCCAGCCGCCGAAGTGCGCGGCCACGGCCCGCAGCTCCGGCACGCGCCGCAGCAGATTTGTCAGCCGTTCCGGGGAAGAGAAATCGTACCGGTCGTCGCCCATATGAAACAGCACCGGAAGATCACGCCGGGCGATGGCCTTATAGGTTTCGATGCCGCGTTCGTCGTCGATGGCGAGCTTCTGAAAATCCGGGTGGATCTTGATCCCGCGCAGGCCGAGCTCCAGCATACGGTCAAGCTCCTCCTCAAATCCGTCCATGCCGGGATAGATCGTGCCGAAGGCGAGATAGCCGTCGTGTCCGCGGACGGCCTCGGCCAGAAATGTGTTGGCGTTTTGGACCTGACTGGCATTCGTTGCGGAGTTGGAGACGACGCAGCGGGTGATGCCCGCAAGCTTATCCTCCGCGCACAGGCGCGGCATATCGGCCTCCCGCTCGATGGAAACGCCGTAGAAGCTGCCGATGGAATGCGATGCCTTTTCGGCCAGCTTTTCCGGGAAAATATGTGCGTGGATGTCTGCGATCTTCATGAAAAATCCTCTTTTATTCTATACGGAGATATGCCCGGTATGCAGAGCCGAGCTTTCCGTTTTCAATCAAAGTTTATCACACTTTTTTCCTGCATACAAGTGGCAGAAAAGCCGGAATCCGCATGGGATCCCGGCAAAATTTTGTCGCTTTCTTAGGCAGCGCGGTTTCGCAGGGCGAAGGACACGGCGAAATACACTGCCAGCAGCAGCGCGATCGTCGCACCCGCCGAGCAGCCGAGCCAATATGCCGCGCACAGACCCAAAAGCCCGCACACAAGCGCGGACAGGACGGACAGCAGATGGTACTGCCGCAGGTTCCGCGCCAGATTGCGCGAGGCTGCCGCCGGCAGGACGAGCAGGGAATTGATGACCATCAGGCCCACCCAGCTCATGGCCAGCGTTACGACGATAGCGATGGCGACGGTAAAGAGCGTTTCATTGCGCTTCGTCGCCACGCCGCGCGAGGAGGCCAGCTGCGGATGCACCGCCGTCAGCACCAGACGGTTCGACCCGAACACCCACAGCAGCACGACCGCCAGCAGAACCAGCGCCAGCAGGCCGATCTCCTGCGGGGAGACGGAGAGGATATCGCCGATGAGATACCGGTTGAATTTCGTAAAGCTCCGCCCGCCGAGCGTCACGATGAAAATGCCAAGCGCGACGGCGGTGGAGGAAAAGACGCCGATGATGGTGTCCGCCGACTGGCTCGTCCGGCTGCGGACGAAGGAAAACAGCAGCGCGAACAGAACCGACAGCCCGACCGCGAAATAGATCGGCTGCACCGCGCCGCAGAGTACGCCGATGGCGATGCCCGTAAAGCCGGAATGGCCCAGCGCGTCGGAGAAAAAGCTCATTTTTCCCGTCACGATCATCGTGGACAGCAGGCCGAACAGCGGCCCCAGCAGCAAAACAGCCAGCAGCGCGTTCTTCATGAAGTCCATTTCAAACATCCGGATGCCGAGTGCGTTCAAAAACGCGTACCAGACGTTCATGCCTGTGCGCCTCCTCCCATGTGGAATGCCTGCGCGAATTCCTCCGAGTTCAGCACGTCCAGCGGCGTCCCGCGCCGGAGGATCTTTCCCTGCAGCAGCACGACCTGGTCGCAGTACTGCTCCAGCATGGTAAAGTCGTGCGTCGTCATGAGGATCGACAGGTCAAATTTTTTGCGGATCTCGTCGAGCATATCCATGAGCAGGCTCATGCCCTCGACGTCCACGCCAGAAAGCGGCTCGTCGAGTATGAGAATATTCGGCATGGGCTCAAGCGCCAGCGCCAGCAGCACGCGCTGCAGCTCGCCGCCCGAAAGCGTGCCGATGCGCTTGTCGATGAGCGCTTCGCCGTGCACGTTCGCAAGGCACGCCAGCACCTTTTCCCGCATGGCTTTTGTCGGGCGCAGGAACGCGGGGCGCTTGAAGATGCAGCAGGTGAAAAGGTCCATCACGCTCACGGGGTCGCCGCGGTCAAAGGCCGGGCTTTGCGGCACATAGCCGATGCGCAGCTTCGCCTCCTTGCCGCTGGCCTCGTGGAAGGTGATCTTCCCTTCATATTCCCGCTGGCCCAGAATGGCGCGGATGAGCGTGGACTTGCCCGCGCCGTTCGGACCGATCAGCGCGACCATCTGGCCGCAGTGCATATGCAGGTCGATGTTGTCCAGGATCGTCTCGCCGCCGATATGGACGGACAGATGCTCGATTTTCAGACAGCAGGCGTGTTCACAGTCGCCTGCGTGCGGGTGCAGATGTGGGATCATGAAAGCGCCTCCCGGATGGTGTCGATGTTGTGATAGATCGCGTCCGTGCAGCCTGCCTCGCCGCCGTCCATGCCCATTGTGAGCGCGTACAGTCCGGCTCCAGTCTGCCTCGCGACAGTCTCAGCCGTCTGCTGTTCGCCGTTTTCCTCGCAGAAGACGGCGGGGATGGCTTCAGTCTCTACCAGCCGGATGACGGACTCGATCTCCTTTGCGGACGGTTCGCTGCCCTCCTCAATTTCCATTGCGGCGGCAACCTCAAGGCCGAACGCGCGGGCGAAATAGGAAAAGCCGTCGTGGAACGTCACAAGCTCCCGGCAGGAAAGGGCCTTCAGCGTCTCTTCGCCATAGGTCTGTGCAGCCTCATACTCCGCCGTGACGGCGGACAGGTTCTGCTCGATCAGGGGCTGTTTGTCCGGATAGAATTCCGCAAGCCCGGCGGCGATATTTTTGCACATTAAAATACAGTTCGCGGGGTCGAGCCAGATATGCGGATCCTCGCCGTCCTCGCCGGGGAGGGTGTCAACGCCGGTTGATGCCGTAATGGTGCGCTTCGCCGTGCGGAGCGCGTCTTCCATAAACTCCTCCAGCCCGAGGCCGTTCAGAACGACTACGTCGGCCTGCCCGATCTTTTCCATCTGCGCGACGGTCAGCGTATAGTCGTGCAGGCACGAAACGCTTTCCGTCACGACCAGCCCGCAATTCAGCCCCGTGCCCTCCAGCAGTGCCGCCGTCATGGCCCGGACCGGTGCGGTGGACGCGAGCACGTCATAGCGCTCCGCCTCCCGCGCCGCGCAGCCGGAGAGCGGCGCGCACAGCAGAACCAGCGCCAGCAGTCCGGCAAAAAGCCGTTTTTTCAGATCTGTCATGATAATATTCCCTTCAAGCTCACTTCACTTTTATTATAGCGGAGCTGTCAAGTGATCCGCTTTGTTTCCTTTTTGCTGCTGCTTATCCGTTTTTTGTGCAGAGCGACGAAGACAATTGTCCGCGCAGCGTGAATTTTTTTCAAAAAACAAGCAATTAGGGCTTGCATTTTACACTTCACTTCGCTATAATGGCGACTATAAGTTCGTGAACACTTGTCTATTGTACATGGACAGAAGGAGGAAATATTCTATGAAAAAGATCATCGCTCTGCTTCTGGCTGCCGTTATGGTCATGTGCCTGTTCGCAGGCTGCGCGTCCAGCGGCGGCTCCAAGGTCATCAAGATCGGCGTGTTTGAGCCGCAGTCCGGCGACAACGGCGCCGGCGGCAAGCAGGAGGTTCTGGGCATCCAGTACGCCAACTCCGTCAAGCCGACCGTCACCATCAACGGCGAAGAATACAAGATCGAGCTCGACATTCAGGACAACCAGTCCTCGACCGACAAGGCCGTCTCCGCTGCCCAGCAGCTGGTCGCCGACAAGGTCTCCGTCGTCCTCGGCTCCTATGGCTCCGGCGTTTCCATCGCCGCCGGTACCTACTTCGCAAACGCCAAGATCCCGGCCATCGGCTGCTCCTGCACGAACGCGGCCGTCACCGCCGGCAACGATTATTATTTCCGCGTCTGCTTCCTCGATCCGTTCCAGGGCTCCGTCATGGCCTCGTTCGCCATGGAAGAGTTCGGCGCCAAGAAGGCCTACGTCCTGTCGATGCTCGGCGACGACTACACCGTCGGCCTGGCCAAGAACTTTGTAAAGGCCTTTGAAGAGGCCGGCGGCGAGATCGTAGCCGATGAGACGTTTGTCGAGGGCACGGCGGACTTCTCCGCGTATCTCAATAACGCCGTCTCCGGCGGCGCAGACGTCATCTTCGCGCCGTCCGCCATCGCCTATGCCCCGCAGATCATCGAGCAGGCTTCCGCTCTCGGCGTCAGCCTCCCCATCCTCGGCGGCGACACGTGGGAGAACTCCGCGATCTCCGACGCGCAGAACGGCACCGATATGCAGGTTTTCGTCTCCACATTCTTTGACGAGAACGACGAGTCCGGTCTTGCTAAGGAATTCGTCTCCGGCTATAAGGCGTGGCTGAACGGCAATGCCCAGAACCTCACCAACAACGGCGGCAACGACGTTGTCGCGGCAGTCTCCGCCCTCGGCTATGACGCATATATGGCTGCGGTCGCGGCCATCGAAAAGGCCCAGTCCACCGACGGCACCGCCATCCGCGACGCGCTGGCCGGTCTGTCCATCGATGCCGTTACCGGCGCGCTGAGCTTCGACGCCAACGGCGACGCGGTCAAGAGCACCGCCTACATCAAGCAGGCCATCGACGGCGGCTTCCAGTTCTACAAGGTTCAGACTGCCGCCTGAGCATTTGTCCCGCAATACTGACCACAATGGTTTCCGGCCGGAGGAAATCCCTCCGGCCGGTACGCATTTTCATCCGGCAGCGTTCGAACCCGCTGCCGGATGGAACCATTCTTTTATCGCTGCGTCCAAGCCGGCTCATTTCGGTGAGCGGTTCGCGGTTTGGACATGGCGATAAACAAAAATCAGGAGGTTCCCCATGGGTGTTCTCAAGCAATGGCTGCCCTATGTCCTGTCGGGCATTTCGGCCGGCGGCCAATATGCGCTGATCGCCGTCGGCTATACGATGGTCTATGGCATTCTGCGCCTTATCAACTTTGCACACGGCGATATCTTCATGGTCGCCGGTCTCATCATGGTCTATCTTTCGGCGACGATGCCGCTGTATTTTGCGCTGCCCGTCGTCGTGATTCTGACGGTCGCGCTCGGCTTCGCGGTGGAGCGCTGTGCGTATAAGCCGCTGCGGCAGGCCCCGCGTATGTCCGTCATGATCTCCGCCATCGGCGTGAGCTATCTGCTGCAGAACCTCGCGTATTACGTCACCGGCGGCGTCCCGAAGCAGTATCCCGAGCTGCCGTGGATCTCCGACACCATCACGATCCTCGGCGCGTCCACCAAGCGCGTGACCGTCATTACCCCGATCCTGACGCTGGCGCTGGTCGTGGCGCTCGTGGTTCTCATCAAGCGCACGAAGGTCGGCATGGCCATGCGCGCCGCGTCCAAGGATTTTGAGACGGCGCAGCTGATGGGCATCAAGATCAACTCCGTCATTTCCTTTACGTTCATCATCGGTTCCGCGCTGGCCGCCGTGGCCTCGTTCCTGTATTTCTCGAATTATACGACCATCGCCCCGGCCTCCGGCGCCATGCCGGGCCTGAAGGCGTTCGTCGCCGCCGTCTTTGGCGGCATCGGGTCGATCCCCGGCGCGGTCATCGGCGCGTTCATCATCGGCATCTGCGAGAACCTCCTCAAGGGCATGAAGCTGACGGCGTTCTCCGATGCGTTCACGTTTGCGCTGCTCATCGTCATCCTCGTCGTCAAGCCGACGGGCCTGTTCGGTGAGAAGCTGACCGAGAAAGTCTGAGGTGGAGCATATGGAAAAGAAAAAGGGCCTCTCCTTACAGACGATCCTGACCATTGCGGGCCTTGCGCTCGTCTATCTGCTGGCGTTCCTGCTCGACCGCATTCCGGGCGTGCCCATCATGCTCACGACCGTCCTGCGCAAGGGCGCGATCTATTCCCTCGTCGCTGTGTCCATGAACCTTCTGAACGGCTTTACGGGACTGTTCTCGCTCGGACAGGCGGGCTTCATGCTCGTCGGCGCGTACACGTTTGCCGCCATCAACATTTCAAGCGGCATCCGCTCGACCGTGTATCAGTATTATGACCCGCTGCTCAACTTCTCCCTGACCGAGACGCTGCAAGGTGCGCTCGGCAATACGGCAGGCACGGTTCTCGGCGTGTTCATTTCGCTGCTGCTGGCGGGACTGCTGGCGGCGGTGCTGGCGTATCTGATCGGCCTGCCTGTTCTGAAGCTCAAGAGCGACTATCTGGCCATCGCGACGCTCGGCTTTGCCGAAATTATCCGCGCCCTTGTCCAGCTGGAGGCGTTCGCGCCTGTCACCAACGGCTCGCAGCTCCTGCGCGGCTTCCCGTATTTTACGGATACGTTCATGCCGTTTGTGATCGTCGGCATCTGCATCGCCGTCGTCGTGCTGCTTATCAACTCGACCTATGGCCGCGCGTTCAAGGCCATCCGTGACGATGAGATCGCCGCCGAGGCCATGGGCATCAACCTTGCCCACCATAAACGCATGGCGTTTACCATTTCCTCGTTCTTTGCCGGGATATCCGGCGCGCTGCTGGCCATGTATCAGACCACGGTGCAGGCCAATACATTCAAATCCGCCATGACGTATGAGATTTTGCTCATCGTCGTCATCGGCGGCATCGGCTCCATCTCCGGCAGCTGCATCGGCTCGTTCCTGTTCATCGCGTGCTCGGAGTGGTGGCTGCGGTTTTTGGACAACGAGACGTATATCGGCGCGTTCAAGGTCCCGCTGCTGCGCACGGGCTTCCGGATGGTCGTGTTCTCGGTCATCATCATGATCGTGGTGCTCTTCTTCCGCAAGGGCATCATGGGCACCCGTGAGCTTTCGCTGGCCGGGCTTGCCGACAGGCTGCGGAAAGAATCCGCGAAGGGAGGAAAACAGGCATGAGCACACCCGTCCTTCATGTGGAGCATATCACGATGCAGTTTGGCGGCGTCGTCGCCGTCAACGACCTGTCCATGGATATCTATCCCGGCGAGATCGTCGCCCTCATCGGCCCGAACGGCGCGGGCAAAACCACGGCCTTCAACTGCATCACCGGCGTTTACGAGCCGACCAACGGCCGTGTGGACTTCATGGACGAACCCATCGTCTGCAACCATCCGCGCGGCAAGATGAAAAAGAGCTATGCGGGAGCGGAGTCGGAGCGTTATCTGTCCCTGCCGACCGTCTCCTACACGCCCGACAAGATCACAAAGCGCGGCATCGCGCGCACGTTCCAGAACATTCGTCTGTTCAAGTCCATGACCGTTTTTGAAAACGTCCTGACGGCCATGCACGTGCGCCGCACGTCCAATGTTTTTTCCGCCACGTTCCGCGCCAACCATAAGGAGGAGGCTGCGCAGCGCGAAAAGGCGCTGGAGCTGCTGAAAATCGTCGGCCTTGACGATGTAAAGAACGAGCTGGCGACGGCTCTGCCGTATGGCAAGCAGCGCAGGCTTGAAATTGCCCGCGCGCTGGCGACCAGTCCGAAGCTGCTGCTGCTCGACGAGCCTGCGGCTGGCATGAACCCGCAGGAGACGCTTGAGCTGACCGCTTTCATCCGCAGCATCCGCGACCGGTTCGGCCTGACCATCTTCCTCATCGAGCATCACATGAATCTTGTCATGGACATCTCCGACCGCATCTATGTCATCGACTTCGGCAAGCAGATCGCGGCGGGCGTTCCGGCGGAGATCCAAAACGATCCGCGCGTCATTGACGCGTATCTGGGGGTGGACGAGGATGCGTAATATTCTGGAAATCAAGAATCTGGTCGTCTCCTACGGCGGCATTGAGGCTGTCAAGGGCATCGACCTGAAGGTCGAAGAGGGCAAGATCGTCACCCTCATCGGCTCGAACGGCGCGGGCAAATCGACCACGCTGAAGGCAGTCGCCGGACTGGTCAGGCCGAAATCGGGTGAAATTCTCCTGAACGACGCGAATCTGGTCGGAAAATCGACCGACCAGATCGTTTCGAGCGGCGTTACGCTCGTGCCGGAGGGCCGCCGCGTGTTCGAGAACCTGACTGTTGCAGAAAATCTGCGCATCGGCGCATATCTGCGCAAGGACCCGCTGGCGGACGATCTGGCCCGGGTCTACGACCTCTTCCCGCGTTTGAAGGAGCGTGCGTGGCAGCAGGCCGGGACGCTCTCGGGCGGCGAGCAGCAGATGCTGGCTGTGGGCCGCGCGCTCATGGCAAAACCGAAGCTCATCATGATGGACGAGCCGTCTCTGGGCCTTGCACCCATCGTCGTCCGGGGCATTTTCGAGATCATCCGCGAGATCAACCGCCAGGGCATCACGGTGCTTCTCATCGAGCAGAACGCGAACATGGCGCTCAAAATCGCGGACTGGGCCTACGTCATGCAGACCGGCTCCATCCTCATGCAGGGTCCCGGCGAAGAGCTGGCCGCCAACGAGGAGGTCAAGGCCGCGTATCTCGGCACGGCAAAATAAAAGAAGCGATTCCCCCGGCAGCCGCCGGGGGATTTTTGCGCGGCTCCGGTGCGTGCGGTTTTTACACATCTTTTCCTGCTTGCCTATTGCCAGATCCGGCTGTTTTGTGCTAAACTGGATTAAATTTTCAGGAGAATCCAAATACGGGAGTGTGAATCATGAGTCGGGAACCGAAAAACAACGAAGAGGGCTTCATGTATAAGCTTGCCAGCTTTATTGTTGACAAGCGGAATCTGATTTTTCTGATCGTCGCCATCGGGCTGGTGTTTTCCGTGTTTTCACGGAACTGGGTGCAGGTGGAGAACCAGCTTTCGGCGTATCTGCCGAAGGACTCGGAGACGTACAAGGGCCTGCATCTGATGGAGGATGAATTCATCACCTTCGGCACGGCAAAGGTCATGCTTGTCAACGTGACCTATGACGAGGCGCAGGCCGTATCCGAGCGGCTGGAAGCGGTCGACGGCGTGCAGAGCGTTACGTTTGACGACACGAAGGAGCACTATACCAACGCCTCCGCGCTCTACAACATTACCTTCGACTATTCCGAGACGGACGAGATGTGCGAGACGGTCATGAACCGGGTCGAGGATGAGCTTTCCGGCTATGATATCTACGTCTCGGCGACCTTCGGCGATACCGCGTCCAAGACGCTGGCGCAGGAGATCGGCGTGATCGTCATCATCGTGGCAATCGTCGTCGTGTCCGTGCTGATCCTGACCTCGCAGACCTATGCGGAGGTGCCGGTGCTGCTCATCACGTTCATTGCAGCGGCGCTTTTGAACATGGGCACGAACTTCCTGCTTGGCACGATCTCGTTCGTGTCAAACTCCGTTACCATCGTGCTGCAATTGGCCCTGTCTGTGGATTACGCGATCATTTTCTGCAACCGCTATAAAGAAGAGCACGAAAAGCTTCCCACCCGCGAGGCCGTCATTGTCGCTCTGAGCAAGGCCGTGCCGGAGATCTGCGGCAGCAGCCTGACGACGATCGGCGGCCTGGTCGCGATGCTCTTTATGGAGTTCCGTCTGGGCTTTGACCTCGGCATCTGCCTGATCAAGTCCATTTTCTTCTCGCTGTTCGCGGTGTTCTTCCTCATGCCGGGCCTTCTGGTGCTCTTCGGCAAAAAAATTGACGCAACGCGGCACAAGAATTTCGTTCCCAAAATTCCGTTCGTCGGCAGGTTTGCCTATGCGACAAAGAAGATCATTCCGCCGATTTTTCTGGCGGTCATCATCGTCGCCATGCTCCTTGCGAATAACTGCCCGTATGTCTACGGCTTCAGCTATCTGGAGACGACCAAGCGCTCGGAGCAGCAGATCGCGGACGATCTGATGGACGAGACGTTCGGCTCGACGAATATGGTCGCCGTTGTGGTCCCGGCAGGGGATTACGCGGCGGAAAAGAAGCTGCTGGATGAGCTTGGGACATACGACGAGGTCAACTCCACGCTAGGCCTTTCCAACGTCGAGGCCATGGGCGGCTATATGCTGACCGACGCGCTGACGCCCCGGCAGTTTTCCGAGCTGACCGACCTTGACTATGAGGTCGCGGAACTGCTTTATGCGGCCTACGCTGCCGACGGTGGCAATTACGGCAAGATCATCGGCGGTCTTCCCAATTACTCCGTGCCGCTCATCGATATGTTCACCTTCCTCTACGGTGAAATGCAGGACGGCTACGTCACGCTCGACGCCGATATGACCGAGACGCTGGAAAGCGCCTATTCGCAGATCACCAACGCCCGCAAGCAGCTGCAGTCCGACGATTATACCCGTATGCTCGTCTATCTGAACCTGCCCGTGGGCGGCGACGAGACGTATGACTTCCTCGACCAGATGCGCGTCGTCGCGCACAAATACTATCCGGACGGCGAGGTATACGTCGTGGGCGATTCCTCGTCCGAGCAGGACTTCAAGACCTCGTTCTCGCGCGACAACGTCGTCGTGTCGGTGCTGTCCATCCTGATCGTTCTGGTCGTGCTGCTGTTCACGTTCAAATCAGCCGGTATCCCGGTGCTGCTGATCGTGGTCATTCAGGGCAGCATCTGGATCAACTACGGCATCCCGACCATCACCAATAGCCCCCTGTTCTTCCTGAGCTATCTGGTCGTCTCGTCCATCCAGATGGGCGCGAACATCGACTATGCAATCGTCACGACCAGCCGATTCATGGAGTTCAAGGACAAAATGCCCAAAAAGGACGCGATCATCGAAACGATGAACCTGTCCTTCCCGACGATCATCACCTCGGGCCTTATGATGGCCATCGCCGGTATCCTCATTGGACAGATGACTTCCAACGCCGCGATTGCCGGTATCGGCGACAGCCTTGGCCGCGGCACGATCCTCACGATCATCATCGTCATGTTCATTCTGCCGCAGATTCTGCTTCTGGGTGAGAAGGTCATTGATAAGACTGCGTTCGATATGCCCTCCGCCGTCTCCTCGCATCAGTCTGCGGGCCGCGTGCGCATCGACGGCATGGTGCGCGGCGAAATTCACGGCCAGATCAGCGGCATTGTACACGCGGTCGTGGAGGGGGACGTCAATATCAGCCTGCTCTCCGGCACGGCAGAGCCGGAAACCGCGGACGCGCCGCAGGCGCAGACGGAAAAGGAGGATGACGCGCATGAATAACAGAACGCTTCGGGCCCGCGTGGGTGCGGTGCTGCTGGTGCTGGCGCTTTGCCTGACCGTTCTCCCAGCAGCCGCGGCATCCGGCAGTATGCAGACCGTCTATCTGGACTCTGCTGAAGAGTTTGCCGCGTTCGCGAAAAGCTGTTCGCTCGATACCTGGTCGCAGGGAAAAACCTTCATCCTGCGCGTGGATATTTCGCTTTCCGGCGTGGACTTTACGCCTGCAGCCTCCTTCGGCGGCACGTTTGAAGGACGCGGACATACCATCTCTGATTTCAATCTCACGGAAAATGCCAGCCCCGCCGGGCTGTTCGGCACGATCCTGCCCGGCGGACGCGTGGCAAACCTGAATGTTGCGGGCTCTGTAGCTGCGGGCGGCGATAAGATCGCCTGCGGCGGCATCGCGGGTGAGAACTACGGCAAGATCGTCTGCTGCACATTCACCGGCATGGTGCAGGGCGACACGCAGATCGGCGGCATTGCGGGCCGCAATCAGGCCTCCGGGCAGATCGTCAGCTGCTCGTTCGAGGGCAAGGTGCAGGGCACGACCGCCACGGGCGGCATCGCGGGCCAGAATGCGGGCACCATCCGGCACTGCACGAATACAGGCAGCGTCAATATTGACAACATCGACTCTGCGCTGAGCCTCAGCGACATTCAGATCGACACCACGCTTGATCTTGCCAATCTTGCCACCACGCAGACCTTCCTCACCACGACCGCCACCGGCGGCATTGCGGGCCGGAACACCGGCCTGATCGCAGTCTGCGAAAATACCGGCACGGTTGGCTATGAGCATGTCGGCTACAATGTCGGCGGCATTGCGGGCGTGACGAGCGGGTATCTGCTCAATAATACGAACTCTGGCACAATCTACGGCCGCAAGGACGTCGGCGGCATCGCCGGTCAGGTCGAGCCGTATGTCGCCGTGACCGTCTCCGAGAGCACAAAGCAGCAGCTGCAGAACCAGTTGAAGGAATTGAAAACGCTCACCGATCAGGCAACCGCTGACGCAGGCGGTGCGGCAAGCGACCTCGGCTCCCAGCTGGCCGGAATGGGAACGTATCTCGACAGCGCCTCGAATGCAGCCAATAATCTCCGCGCGACCGCAACTATCGATGCGGGTGCGCTGGCAAATGGCGGTGTGAGCGGCGGGGCAGACCTCACCGTCGGGGACGCGTCAGCCGGCATCGGCGCAGGCCTTGGCATCGGCGCAGGCGGGATCGGCATCGGTGCGGGCGGATACATCGACCCGTCCGATCTCTCAATCTCCGGCGGCACAGACGGCTCCGGCGCGCTCAGCGCGTCGCTGCAGATGAATGCAGACGCTTCCATGCCGGAACTGGCAAGCGCGCTGAGCGGCATGGGCGCGCAGATGCGCGCCATCGGCTCACAGGCGGCGAATCTGTCCGAGACGCTGCAAAAAGACGTGCAGGCCATCAGCGACAAGCTGGATGAGATCAGCACGACCGTCTTTGACGCCATGGACAGTCTGGAAAACCGCGATCTTGTAACCGACGGCTCGCAGACAGATCCCGACAGCATCACCATGGGCGCTCTGCGCGGCTGCGAAAATACCGGCGCGGTGCAGGCCGACCGCAACGTCGGCGGCATCGCGGGCGCGATGGGCATGGAGGCTGGCGCCGACCCCGAAAGCGATGTCAGCAAGAGCCTGTCCACGACCGAGCGCAAGCAGTATGAGCTGCGCGCCGTTTTGCAGCGCTGCGTTTCCAGCGGTGCAGTCACAGCCAAAAAGGACTGCGCGGCGGCGATCTGCGGCCGGATGGATCTCGGCCTGATCGACGGCTGCGAGGCCTACGGCAGCGTGGAGAGCCAGAGCGGCGATTATGCCGGCGGCGTCGCGGGCATTTGCAGCGCGGCGATTGAAAACTGCTGGGCCAAGTGTGCGCTTTCCGGCGGACGTTATGTCGGCGGCATCACCGGCACGGGTGTGACGGATAGCGTGACCGGCAGCGGCAGCACCGTCTCCGGCTGCGTGTCGCTCGTGTCCATCACCGGGTATTCCCAGTATGCGGGCGCGATCAGCGGCAGCGGCGCGGGCGCGTTTGCGGATAACGTTTTTGTCTCCGATACGCTGGCCGGACTTGACGGCGCAAGCGTTGCCGGACAGGCGGAGCCGGTCGCGTATGAAACGCTGCTGGAAAACGAAGACCTTCCCGACGCGTTCCGCACCTTCACTGTGCAGTTCGTCGCTGGCGAGGAGGTGCTCAAGACCGTAGAAGTAAATTACGGCGAGTCCCTGCCGGACAGCGTGTACCCGGACATCCCCGCCGTCGACGGACAGTACGGCGAGTGGGACGTGCAGACGCTTGAAAATATTCAGTTTGACACCACCGTGACCGCGCAGTACCACGCCAGCATCGACGCGCTCCCGAGCGATGCGCAGCGTGCCGACGGCAGGCCCGTCTTCCTGGCCGAGGGCGCGTATACGAGCGCCGACCGCCTGCAGGCGCAGCCGCAGGCCATCACGCCCGCCGCTTTCGGCGAGATCTCTGCCAGCATCCCGGAGGCCATCCGGAAATACTGCGAGAATATCGCAGACGGCCATGCGCCCGCCGCGCACGTGGCGCGCTCCGTCGTCGAGCAGTGGCAGCTCCGCCTGCCGGACGACGGCGCGGACACGCACACCATCCGCTTCCGCGCGCCCGATGGGCAGTCCGGCAAGCTGGATATCTATCTGGAAAACGAAAACGGCGTCTGGCAGAAGGTGCCCACGACCGAGATCGGCAGCTATCTGTCCTTCGAGGCCTCCGGCCAGACCGTGCAGCTTGCGGCGCTGTCCACGTTCCCCGTCTGGTGGGTGTGGATCGTGCTGGCCGGGCTTGCGGCTCTGCTGGTGCTGCTGATCATTCATCTGATCCATAAGACCGGCAAAAAGCGCCGCCGCCAGATGCAGGCGCTGCGCAAGGCCATGCAGGACGAGCAGAACGCCAACGACGCCGTCATCGGCGTCATCGACCCGGACGCGCAGGAAGCGCCCGTCTCACCGGAGCAGCTGCAGAAAAAGAAGAAAAAGCGCCGCGTCTGGTGGATCATCGCGCTTGTGGCCGTGATTTTGATCGCCGCCGGGATCCTCATCTACCGGGCCAGTCTCAAGAGCAGCGTGGATGCGCTTCTGCTGCTGAAAAACCTCTCCGGCAGGAAGGAGCTGGACATGACCGCGTCCGTGCAGATGGAGCTTGGCGACGAGACGCTGCGAACGGACGTGCGCCTGTTCCGCACGCAGGCCGGTGGGAACACCATCCTCTGCATCGAGGATAACGGCGTGCAGCTGTATTATTATGACGGCGCGATCTACCTCGAAAACGGCAGCGCCTACCGCACGAGCGGCCTGTTCCCGGACTATTCCACGCTCGGCGAGCATCTGCTGGAACTCTACAACGCGACCGATGTGACCTACGCCCGTGAAAGTGGTGAAGAGGTCTATTCCGTGACCGCCTACGGTAAGGATGCGGAGCAGGCGCTTTCGCTGCTGACGCCGACGATTGCGGATTCGCTCAGCGCCGTCGAGAGTATCGACCTGTGTATGCACGTTGAAGACGGGGAGATCCGCTCCATCGAAGCCTCCGGCAGCTGTGAAGCGGAAGACGACAGCGGCCAGACACAGCCGATGACCGTCTGGGCCGAGCTTACCGTCCAGCAGGACGCGCAGACGGCGCACACCGTCCCCACGGCGGTCACGGATGCGATCACGAACGGCGGCTATCAGGGCAAGCTGGAGCTGACGGAGGATCTGCTGCGCGTGCTGTCTGCCGCCTCCGAGCTTGGCAGGCGCGACCCGCTTGCCGCCCGCGTCCGGCTCAGCGCCAACTGCGGCCCCGTGATCTTCGATACGTCGCTGGATTACACCCGGACTGTAAAGGACGGCAAGACCGTCAGCTGCATCCGCACGGGCGCGCTGGAGCTGTATTTCTCCGGCGAAACAGTCCTTTCGAAGGACGGTTCTCCCGCCGTGAGTGAGCAGACGCTGGTCAAGTGCGCGGATCTGATCGATCTGGCCTACCGCGCCTGTCTGGAGGACAGCGCCGCAAGCGAGCAGACGGAGACCGGCTGGCACTATACGCTCAGCCTCAGCGCCGAGCAGACAAAGCAGGCCGCCTGCGCCATCGCGCCGGAGGCGGAGAAGCTGGACGTGCAGTACCTGCCCGGCACGCTGGAGCTGGATGTGCAGGGCGGCGCGATCACAGCCCTGCGCGTCACGACCGGCGGCAGCGTACAGGTCGGTGTCGTCGACACGCAGGTGTCGATCTCGGCCCAGTTCGACTTCCAGACCGGCCTGACCACAGACGACTGCCCCGTCCCGGCCGCAGTGCTGGAAAAGCTGTAACAGCCGTACAAAGATCGTACAAACCAAAGCCTTCCCCGCCGGGGAAGGCGGCCCGAAGGGCCGGATGAGGGCTGGGGAGCAGCTGCGATTTTGAGAAACTGCAAAATAAAGTGCAAGTGCTGCTCACCCTCATCAGTCTGCTCCGCTTCGCTCCGCAGCCAGCTTCCCCGGAGGGGAAGCCGTTGGGCGCTCCCGCGCCAGTGCACCGCAGAGCAGGCAAAACGCCCCGGTTTTCCGTTTGGAAAACCGGGGCGCAGTCATTTTTATCCCGTTACGATCTCTCCCACGCCGTTCAGAATGTAGGTCGGGCGGTAGGGATAGCCGTTTACGTCGGTGCGGCTCGTGCAGCCGGAGAGGACGAGGACGGTAGCAAGGCCGGATTCCATGCCCGCAATGACGTCGGTGTCCATCCGGTCGCCGACCATGGCGGCCTCTTCGGAGTGGACACCCAGCAGATGCAGGCCCGTGCGCATCATGAGCGGGTTCGGCTTGCCCATAAAATAGGCCTTCCGGCCCGTCGCCAATTCGACCGGCGCGACGAGCGACCGGCAGGCGGGCGCAATGCCGAACTCCGTCGGTCCCGTGAGGTCGGAATTCGTGGCGATCAGCCGCGCACCGTTCAGAACCAGCCGGACAGCCTTGGTGATGACCTCGTAATTATAGCTTGCCGTCTCGCCGACGATCACATAATCCGGGTCCACGTCGTTCATCGTGACGCCCACGTCATACAGCGCGTTCAGAAGCCCCGGCGCGCCGATCACGAACGCGGTGCAGCCCGGCGCCTGCTTTTTGAGAAACGCGGCGGTCGCCAGCGCGCTGGTGTAGAAATGCTCCTCGCCGATATCCAGTCCCATGCGCTGCAGCTTCTGCCGCAGCTCCTTGGGCGAACGCTCGGACGAGTTCGTCAGGAACAGAAACTGCTTGTCGTTTTCGTTCAGCCAGCTTACAAATTCCCGCACGCCCGGCAGCAGCTGGCTGCCGAGATAGATCACGCCGTCCATGTCGCAGATAAAGCCCTTCCGGGCGCGTAATTTTTCCAGATTCATCTCTTTGACTCCTCTCCTCCCGCTCCTGCGGCGGGGTATCTCTTTTCATTCGCTTACAGGCTCAGTATATGGGATAAGATCTGGAAAAGCAAGATAATTTGCACAGATTTAACGAAGATTTGTTGTGGATTTTACCGAAGTAGGTCAACGCAGGAAGCCCTCGAGAATTTTCTCCTCTGCTTCCTCCGGCGTCAGGCCGAGCGTTTCGAGCTTCAGCAGCTGTTCGCCCGCGATCTTGCCGATGGCGGCTTCATGCATAAGCGTCGCGTCGACGTGGTTGCAGGAAATTTCGGGGATGGAGCGCACCTTTGCCGCGCCCATGATGATCGAGTCGCACGACACATGGCCGAAGCAGGGGGCGTTGCCCTGTACGCGCGGGTAGAAGACCTGCGTGGACTGCTCCTTCGCGACAGACCGGGAGACAACGCGTGTGCGCGCGCCCGCACCGTTCAGGATCACGTCCATTTCGCTGACAGCGTGCTGATCGCCCGCCGTCAGGAGCTTTTCGTTGATCTGCACCTCGGAATTCGCGCCGTTGGCCTCGCACTTTGTATAGCGCGTCGTATCGTCCACGCCGCCGATCTGGCTGGTGTCCATGACGATGGACGCGCCCTCTTCGAGATATACGATGGTCTGCGGGTTCAGAATGCGCTTGCCCGTACCCTCGCCCTCGCCGTAGTGCTTTTCGATATAGTGAACCTTCGCGTTTTTGCCGATGTAGAAGGTATGGATGCCGTCATGCTCGGAGTCGCAGTCGCCGCAGTTGTGGATGCCGCACCCGGCCACGATGGTCACGTCTGCACCCTCGCCGACAAAGAAGTCGTTATAGACCATGTCGTGGAACCCGGCTCTGCTCAGCACGACAGGGATATGCACGTTTTCGCTCTTGGTAAAGGGCGCGATTTTGATGTCGATGCCGTCCTTGTCGGTCTTGGAGACGATCTGGATATGCTCGGAATTCTGGCGGAACGCCTTCTGTCCGTCGAGACGGATGTTCACCGCGCCGTCCGGGATGCCCGTCATATCCGAGACGGTCTTGAGAATGCTTTTCTGAATGTCGTTCAGCATATTCCGTTCACCTCCAGCAGATTGCAGCCCGCAACGGTCTGCGACAGCAGCTTCGGATAAAGCTCGTCCGCCGTGCCGCGTCCGGCGATCTCGCCGTTCGCGATCAGGATGATCTCGTCGGCCAGACGGATGATGCGCTCCTGATGGGAAATGATGAGGATCGTGCGGCCGCCCTTTTCGTGCAGCTCGCGGAATGTTTCCGTCAGCCGGGCAAACGACCACAGATCGATGCCTGCCTCCGGCTCGTCAAAGATCATAAGCCGGGAATTTTTGGCCAGCAGGGTCGCAATCTCGATGCGCTTGACCTCGCCGCCGGACAGGCTCGTGTCCACGTCGCGGTTCAGATAGTCGCGCGCGCACAGACCCACCTGCGTCAGATAGGAACAGGCCTCGTCATGGGAAAGCGCCTTGCCCGCCGCGATGGTGAGTAGGTCGGAGACCTTCATGCCCTTGAACCGGGGCGGCTGCTGAAAGGAATACGAAATGCCGCGCTTTGCGCGGTCGGTGATGGAAAGGCCGGTGATGTCCTCGCCGTCCAGAAAAATCTGGCCGCCGGTGGGGGTCGCAAGGCCCATGATGAGCTTGGCCAGCGTCGTCTTGCCGCCGCCGTTCGGGCCGGTAATGACAAGGAATTTTCCGTCTTCTACGTCCAGAGAGACGTTTTTGACAATGTCCGCGCGTCCCTGCGCGTCAGCCGCTGTCAGGCTGAGATTCTTGAGTGTCAGCATAGTTGCTCCTCTTTGTTTTTCTGATAATCTGTGGGTATTCTATCATAGTTTGTTCATTTGTGCAATGAATAGCCCGTTTTTCCAGAAAACTTTCTCTGTTTTTCCGTGAAAATTCCGCGCGGCTTTCTGTACAAACAGCATAATCTCTGCTATAATAACCACAAAGGGCGCACTGTGTGCGCTCACGTGCCATTGGCACGAGACTTTTGCTTTGCAAAAGTCTTTGTGTTGCTGTTACAGCGACAATAAAAATCGGCGATGCCGATTTTTTGCACGGCTGCGCCGTGCATACAGCGCTCAGCGCTGTAATTGTGCTATAATACAGGCAGAATGTCTATCGGTGAAGGAGCGTGGGTCTGTTGTCTGATTTGTCTGCCGTCGTCTTTGTGCCTGACGATACCGCGAAAACAGGTTTTTCCCGCCCGATGATGCTGCAGGCGATCATGGGGACGCCGCTGCTGTCGTGGCTGACGCGTTCTCTGGCCGCGGGCGGGGTCGGGCGTTTCTTTTTGGTCTGCCACGAGCGGTTCCTGTCCGAGGCGAAGCACTGCTTCCCGGACGGCTGCGAGCTGAGCTGCGCGAAGCTCGAGGAAACTGCCGACCAGCTCCACGTCTTTTTGTCCACGGCCGACGAGCAGGAGGAGGACGTCATCGTCGTCACTGGCCCCGCCGTCATTGATCCGTTCGCCGTCGACGAGGAAGCGTTCTCCGGCGCACCGGTCGAAAGCGGCGTAAGCTCCGTGAGCCGTCAGGCGCTGATGGACGCGCTGGACGATACATTTATTTTCACCGACTTCATGAAGGAGCACGGTATTCCCTATACCGACCGCGACGGCGTTTACGCCGTTTCGTCCATGCAGCAGCTGGCCGAGTGGAAGCCCGTGCTCAGCCGGGGCGTTCTGTACGATCTGGCCGCCGCAGGCGTGTCGATCTGGGACTATGACAACACCTATGTCGAGCCGACCGTCTTCGTCGGGGCCGGGGCAGAGCTGCTGCCCGGGACCGTGCTGCGCGGTACGACGTCCATCGCCGACGGCTGCATGATCGGCCCGAACAGCTATCTGGAAAACGTGAAGGTCGGAGAGAATACGCGCGTCAACGCCTCGCAGGTCTACGATTCCGAGATCGGCGCGGACACGACCGTTGGCCCCTTCGCCTACGTCCGTCCGGGTTCGCGTATCGGCTCGCACGTGCGCTGCGGCGATTTCGTGGAGGTCAAGAACTCCACCATCGGCGACGGCACGAAGATCTCCCACCTGACCTACATCGGCGACAGCGACGTAGGCAAAAACATCAACTTCGGCTGCGGCACGGTCACGGTCAACTATGACCGCGTGAAAAAATCCCGCACCGTCATTGACGACGACGCGTTTATCGGCTGCAATGCCAATCTCATCGCGCCCGTGCACATCGGGCAGGGCGCATATATCGCCGCCGGGTCCACCGTGACCGACGACGTGCCGCCCGCAGCGCTCGCCATCGCCCGCGCCCGCCAGCAGAACAAGCGCGACTGGGCCAACCGGCACAAGCTGAAGGAGAAAAAATAAGCCTCGTATCCCCGGCGGCGGGTGCCGCCATGATATAGAACACACAGAACAGGAACAGACCGAACAACACAAGAGAGAGGGTAATTTCATATGATTTCTCATGGTAAGAACGTCAAGGTATTCTGTGCCAATGCCAACCGTCCGTTTGCCGAGGGCGTCTGCCGCAAGCTGTGGCTGCCGCTGGGCGACTGCACCGTAACGACCTTTGCCGACGGCGAGGTTTCCCTGACGATCAATGAATCTGTCCGCGGCAGCGACGTATTTCTGGTGCAGTCGACCTGCAAGCCGGTCAACAACAACCTGATGGAGCTGCTCATCATGATCGACGCCTGCCGCCGTGCCTCGGCCGGCCGCATCACCGCCGTCATCCCGTACTTCGGCTACGCCCGTCAGGATCGCAAGGCCAAGGGCCGCGACCCCATCTCCGCAAAGCTGGTCGCCAACATGATCGAGGCCGCAGGCGCAGACCGCGTGCTGACCATGGATCTGCACGCGTCCCAGATCCAGGGCTTCTTTGACATCCCCGTTGACAACCTGCTCTCCAATCCCATCTTCGTGAAATATTATATGTCCAAGTTCGAGCATCCGGAGGAGATGGTCGTCGTCTCTCCGGACGTCGGCTCCGTCGCCCGCAGCCGCACGTTTGCCAACAAGATGGGCATGAACCTCGCTATCGTCGACAAGCGCCGCGAAAAGGCCAACCAGTGTGAGGTCATGAACGTCATCGGCGACGTCAAGGACAAGAAGTGCATCCTCTTTGACGATATGGTCGACACTGCCGGTTCTCTGTGCAACGCGGCCAAGGCCATCGTGGAGATCGGCGGCGCGACCGAGGTCTACGCCTGCGCGACCCACGGCGTGCTCTCCGGCCCGGCCAACGAGCGCATTGCCAACAGCTGCATCAAGGAGCTGACCTTCCTGAATACCATCCCGCCGCTTGAGGGTGCGTGCAGCAAGATCAAGTATCTGGACGTTTCCCCGATCTTTGCCGACGCCATCCAGAGAATCTACGAAGAAAACTCCATGTCCGTTCTGTTCTGATTTTATGCTGTTTCAAAAGCCAACCTATGACTGGCTGATTGCGGGACTCGGCAATCCGGGTCCTGAGTATGAGAAGACCCGTCACAATACCGGCTTCATGTCCCTTGACCTGCTGGCTGCGCGCCTGCAGGTCAAGGTTTCCAAGGAGCGCTTCAAGGCCCTCACCGCGCAGGCGGACTTCGACGGCCAGCGGCTGCTTCTCATGAAGCCGCAGACCTATATGAACGCCTCCGGTATTGCGATCGAAGCCGCCGCGCACTTTTATAAGATCCCGCCGGAGCGGGTGCTCGTCCTCTTTGACGACATTTCGCTCCCCGTCGGCAAGCTCCGCATCCGCAAAAACGGCTCTGCCGGCGGCCACAACGGCCTGAAATCCATCATCTCCTGCCTCGGCTCCGACCAGTTCCCGCGCGTCAAGATCGGCGTCGGCGCGAAGCCGCACCCCGATTACGATCTGGCCGACTGGGTGCTGTCTACCGTCTCCAAGACCGAATGGCCCGACTATCAGGAGGCTATGTCCCACGCCGGCGACGCGGCCCTCTGCATCGTCAAAAACGGCTGCGAAAAGGCCGCGGCGGAGTATAACGGGAAGATGTTCTGAGCGTACCCTAAGGCATCCGCGCCTACAGGGTGCTGTGCAAATTCCCTCCCCATCTCACTTTCAATACCCACACCCCCTACGCATAGGAGACTCTCTCCTATGCGCGTTGTCTGTTGGGCAAAAAACTGTTTTTAGGAGAATCCCATGAACGTTCTGCTTTCGCTTCTGCAAAAGAGCACCGATTATAACCAGCTGCTGAAGGCCGTGGAGGCGAAGCAGGCCGTCGCTGTGTCGGGACTGAGTCAGGCCCCGCGCAGCCATGTGCTTGCCGCCGCGCACGAGCAGTCCGGCAGACCCCTCGTCGCCGTGTGCCAGGACGATATGGCCGCGAAGCGGCTGGCTTCCGAGCTGGGGGCATTCTTAGGCGAAGAGCCGCCCGTGCTGCCGTCGCGTGAGCTGACGCTGGCCGGGGCCATCGGCGTGTCCCGGCAGTGGGAGCAGCAGCGGCTGCGGCTGTTGTACGCGCTGGCGCAGGGACGCGTCCCGGTGCTGGTGGCAAGTCTGGACGCGCTGCTGCTGCGCACGCTCCCGCGGCAGACGCTCTTTTCCGCGTCCGTGACGCTTCGGGTCGGTGCGGAATACAGTATGCCGGAGCTGATCGAACGCCTGACCCGCGCGGGCTATTCCCGCGCAAGTCTGGTCGAGGGCGTGGGACAGTTCGCGCTGCGCGGCGGCATTCTGGACGTGTATTCGCCTGCGCAGGAAAAGCCGCTGCGCGCGGAGTTTTTCGGCGACGAGCTGGACACCATGGGCTATTTTGACCCCATCACGCAGCGGCGCACGGAAAACGTTGACGAGGCTGTCCTCCTGCCCGTGGCCGAGACGGAGCCGCACCTGCACCCGCAGGGGATATCCGGCCTGTGCGAGGACCTGCGCGCCATCATCGCGCGCCAGCAGCGGCGCAAAACGCCCAATCAGGCGCTGATCGAAACACTGCAGAAGGACTGCGAGGCGCTTGAAAACGAGACGCTTTTCGCCAGCGCCGACCGGTATATGGCGCTGATTTACCCGGAATTCACGACCGCCGCCTCGTATCTGCCGCAGGAGGCCATCGTCGCCTTCTGCGACCACGGCAATCTCCAGCGCGGGGAAAAAGACCGCGCGGAGGAGTTTGGCCTCCTGCTCGATTCGTTCCTGGCCTCCGGCACGCTCTTCGGCGAGCTGTGCGATTATTACGCCACGATGGACGATCTGGCCGCGTCACTGCGCGGCCGGGCTGTTATCTACTGCGACAGCTTCCTTGCCGCGCGGTACCCGGAGTCCCTGCCGCCTAAGCAGCTGCTTTCCTTTACGGCCCGGCAGCTGCCGGGCTATGGCGGAAGTCTGGAAACAGCGGCGGCTGACCTGAAAAATTACGCGTCGAACCAGTATGGCTCCATCGTCCTGTGCGGCGGACAGCGGCGCGGGGAAATTTTAAAGGAGCTGCTTGCCAAAAGCGGCCTGAACGCGCTTTTGTCCTTCCCGCTGACGAAGCTCCCGCAGCCGGGGCAGATCCTTATTGCGGGCGGCTCGCTCCCGGCGGGGCTTGAATACCCGACGCTCAAATTTGCCATCTTAACAGAGGGACAGATCGCCGTCCGGCAGGAGCGTAAGCGCGTCCGTGCGCCGAAGAAAGCCACGAACCGCAAAAAACTCGATTCGTTCACCGATCTGACTCCCGGCGATCTCGTCGTACACGAGCACCACGGCATCGGCCGCTACGTCGGCATGGAGCAGCTGAAGGTCGGCGGCGTGACGAAGGATTATGTGAAGATCGCCTATCAGGGCACGGACTGCCTGTACGTGCCCGCAACGCAGCTCGATCTGGTCAGCAAGTATATCGGCGCCGGTGAGGATACGCCCGTCCGGCTCAACAAGCTCGGCGGCGACCAGTGGCAAAAGACAAAGGCGAAGGCCAAGGCTGCGGCCAAGGATCTGGCTGCGGGCCTCATCAAGCTCTATGCCGAGCGCAAGCGCCTGCCGGGCTTCGCCTTCGCGGCGGATTCGCCGTGGCAGCAGGAGTTTGAGGAGAGCTTTGAATACGCCGAAACGGACGATCAGCTGCGCTGCATCGACGAGATCAAGCGCGACATGGAATCCCCTGCGCCGATGGACCGTCTGCTCTGCGGCGACGTCGGCTTCGGCAAAACGGAGGTCGCGCTGCGTGCGGCCATGAAGTGTATGCTGGACGGCAAGCAGGTCGCGATCTTAGTCCCGACGACCGTTCTGGCCCAGCAGCACTATCTCACGGCCATGCGCCGCTTTGCGACCTTCCCGGTCACCATCGATGTGCTTTCCCGCTTCCGTACGCCTGCGCAGATCAAAAAAACGCTCTTCGATCTGCAGTCCGGCAAGATCGATCTGATCGTCGGCACGCACAAGCTGCTGCAGAAGGACATTCATTTTCACGATCTCGGCCTGCTCATCGTCGACGAGGAGCAGCGCTTCGGCGTGACGCATAAGGAGCGATTGAAGGAACTTTCGCGCGGCGTCGACGTCTTAACCCTATCCGCAACGCCCATCCCGCGCACGCTCAATATGGCGCTGTCGGGTCTGCGCGATATGTCTACCATCGAGCAGCCGCCGCAGGACCGCTATCCAGTGCAGACCTTCGTGCTCGAGCATCAGGACGGCATTCTCGACGAGGCCATGCGCCGCGAGCTGGCGCGCGGCGGGCAGGTCTATTATCTCCACAACCGCGTGGAATCCATCGACCAGTGCGCCGCGAAGATCAAGCAGCGCATTCCGGAGGCCGAGGTCGCCGTCGCCCACGGCAAGATGAACGAGGAGCAGCTCGGCGACGTCATGCAGTCGATGTCAAACGGCGAAATTCAAATTCTCGTCTGCACGACCATCATTGAAACCGGCATTGATATCCCGAACGTCAACACGCTCATCATCGAGGACGCCGACCGGCTGGGCCTTGCGCAGCTGCACCAGATCCGCGGCCGCGTGGGCCGTTCGAGCCGCCATGCGTATGCGTACCTCACGTTCCGCAAGGGAAAAGTCCTGTCCGAGATCGCGGAAAAGCGGCTCGACACCATCCGCGAATACGCGGAGTTCGGCTCCGGCTTCAAGATCGCCATGCGCGACCTTGAAATTCGCGGTGCGGGCGATCTGCTGGGCGCGGAACAGTCCGGTCATATGATGACCGTCGGCTACGATATGTACCTGAAGCTGCTTGAGGACGCCGTGCTCGAAGAGCGCGGCGAGGCGGCGCAGAAGGAGCCAGAATGCACCGCAGACCTCACCGTCACGGCAAATATCAACAAGGACTACGTCGCCTCCGGCGAGCAGCGCATGGATCTCTACCGCCGCATGGCGGCCATCCGCACGCAGGAGGACGCAGATGAGCTGCTCGACGAGATCGTCGACCGCTTTGGCGACCCTCCGAAGGGCGTCATGAACCTCATCGCCATCGCGCTTCTGCGCGCAAGAGCCGCAGCGGCGGGCATCACGGAGATCACGCAGAAAGACGGTGCGGTTCTCCTGTCGCTTTCTACGATGGACTTTGCCGCCATCTCCGCCTGCTGCGCCGAGGCGCAGTTCAAGGGCCGCATTTTCTTCTCGGCAGGCAAGGTGCCGATGCTGTCCGTCAAGCTCAAAAAGGCTGAAGACCCGTTAAAGCTCGCGACGCAGCTCGTCGGCGTCTACGCTGCACTGCGCGCACAGACAGCGGGGACGTAAAAGACTTCTCTGTACTGATTTGCAGTCAACAATGCACTTTTCAAAGTAAGAACCCATATTAGAAATTTGCGGCTGCCATCCAGCATTTCCTTTTGCTTCTCCAAAAGAAAACGCTGGCAAAAGAAAACGAGCCCGGAGGGATTTCGATTTCCCTCCGGACCTCCTTGAAGCGGCCAGAAAAACCGCTTCGGTTTTTCTGGACTTTTCCCGCGATAACAGGAACAGCGTTGGGATACGGCAGTCAGCAAGACCAATGCGAATCCGTACTGCCCCGCAAATTTTGAATGCAAGGCGTTTTTACTGCGGCCATTCAAAGGCAGTTGCCATCAATCCTGGTGTACCGTAACAGGCGGCGCGTACCTTAGCGTCCGTAGGGTGAGTTTGTGTGTTCGTAACACCCGAAAACCAGGGCTTACCTGAATTGCATCCGCAAGATGCACCCTGCGTCCAAGCACTCTTTTCTCCCATATCTTTTCTCTTGCGAGAGAAAAGATATGGCCGTCGGAGACACGCCGGAATGACCCTGCAAAGCAGCGTTGCGCGTACCCCCGAAAATGTTAATAGAAATTTCAGAAATCCGGGGGCTGTTCCTGTCGGGAATGCCGTTGCAAAAAGCGGTCGGTTTATGTATAATACAGACACGAAATAGAGTATGTCGCCTCTGCGGCTTTTGAATAGGAGGGATTCTTATCAGAAAGAAAGGCAGATTTGAGGCCAGCCGTCCCGCGCACAAAACTGCGGCGGACAGAGCCGCCGCGCCGAAGAAGCAGCCGTCCGGCAATGCCGGGAAGAAGGCCGCGGTGATCGCGGGCTGCATCGTGCTGCTGGCGGTGCTCGGCGTGTGCACCTATGGATTTATATTAAAGGGAAGCGACACCATTTTCCCGAACGTCTATGTCGCCGGCGTGAACGTCGGCGGATTGAAGCGCGACGCCGCGATCAACGCTGTGACGCTTGCCGTCGAACAGGAGACGGCCACCGATACGCTCACCGTCGTCCTGCCAGACCGGACGATCGACTTCACCCCTGAGATCACCAACGTCGCCCTCAACCCGGACGAGGCGGCGGATGCCGCCATGAATTATGGCCGCGACGGCGGCCCGATCACGGCGCTTCTCACATACGAACGCGCGAAGAAGACCCGGCAGGACATTTCGCTCGAATCCGGGACGAATCTTGATACCGCGTATATCCGCGATCTGATCGACCAGACCGCGCGCGCCTGCGCGTCGGAAAAGGTCGACCCGACCGTCACGGTCGACGCGGACGCAAAAACGGTCACGGTCGTGACAGGTTCGCCGAAAATTTCGCTTGATGCCGATGCACTCTATGATGCGGTCGTTGCGCGGTTCAATGCCGGCGATCTGTCCGAACTCAAGTTCGATTACGACACCGAGCCCTGCGCGCCGGTTGATCTTCAACAGTATTACGACCAGTTCGCAACCGAGATGAAGGACGCGTACTACGACGAGGAAAAGAAGGAGCTGGTTGCGGAAAAGGTCGGCTTCGGCTTTGACGTGTCGTATTACACGCAGCAGCTTGCCATGGCCGATCCCGGCACGAAGATCGTCATTCAGGCCGAGGAAATCCAGCCGGAGGTCACGCTGGCCGAGCTGGAGAAGGAATACTTCTCCGATGTACTCGGTTCCTGCGACAGCCCGCATACCGCGCAGGCAGGCCGCACGAAGAATCTGGAGCTGGCCTGCAAGGCCATCGACGGCACAATCCTGAACCCCGGAGACGAGTTCTCGTTCAACAAGATCGTTGGCGAGCGCACGCCGGAGAAGGGCTATCAGTCCGCTATCGTCTACCAGACCGGCGGCAAGAGCGAGGCAGAGGCCGGCGGAGGCGTCTGTCAGGTCGCGTCCACGATCTATACCGCCTGCCTCTACGCCGATCTCAAGGTCACAGAGCGTGCGCCGCATATGTTCACCGTCACCTACGTCCAGCTCGGCATGGACGCGACGATCTACTGGGGCAGTCTCGATTATAAGTTCGTCAACAGCACCGACCATCCGCTGCGCATCGACGCGTCTGTCTCCGGCGGCTATGTCCACGTCAAGCTCGTGGGCACCGCGCCGAAGGACAAGGGCTACGACCATATCGTCCTGCGGCACGAGGTTGTCGCGACCATCCAGCCCAAGATGGAGATCGACGGCGACAAGACCATCATCACCGACGCCGGTACCGCCCTCGACGAAAACGGCAACACCGTCAACATCGTCGTTGACAAGGACGGCAACAAGTATATCAAGGGCGACATGGTGCAGTATTCCTACGTCGGCAAGACCGTCATGGCCTACCGCGATTATGTGGATGCAAACGGTACTGTCATCAAGACCGAGACGCTGCACAAGGATACGTATCAGGCCCGCAACACCAGCTACAAATGCACGCCGTATGTCGAGCCGGAGGTTCCCGAGGAGCCGGATCCCACTGACCCGGATTACCCCGACTATCCGGATAATCCGGATGAACCGACCGACCCGACTGAGCCGGACGACCCGATGAACCCGTGGGATTGACCCCCAAAAACACCAGCCCCCCGGCAGCCCGAATGGGCCGCCGGGGGCTGATGCGTTACAGGCAAATATGCGCGGTGATGTTGTTTTCGCCCTCCGCACGCTCGAAGCCCTGTGATTCGTACAGGGCAATCGCGGCCTCATTGTCGATGTCGACCAGAAGCGCCATGCCGTTCGGCCGGTTTTCCTGAACCGCTGCTGATAGAAGCGCGCGGCCAAGGCCGCGCCTGCGGCTCTCCTTACGGACAAACAGGTCATACGGCTCGTTTTCCGCGCTGTTGTGGGTCAGGTCGATATAGCCCGCAGCTTCGCCGTCCTCGATCGCCAGCAGAACGCGGAAAATTTCCGGCGCAGCCAGCACGCGTTCGCCCGTCCAATAGCGGTCGCCGGTGTGCAGCGCCAGATACTGCGCCCGGTACTCCGGACGGTAGGGCACGATGCGCGCATCCGGCACATACGGGACAGTCCGCCGCAGGACGAGCTTCTGCTGCTCCGGATCAAATTTCGCGTCCAGCGCTTCGAGCGCTGCCTGCAAAAGCCGGTTGCGCGGGTTATAGACAAAGTCCGCCTGATAGCCGGGGTAAGCCGATTTCAGATGCGCAAGCAGCTCGTCATAGGCCGCCGCGCTTCGGGAAAGTCCAGCCAGAAGCTCCAGATACTTCTCGTCCTCCAGCACCAGCAGCGCAAACACGCCTGTGACGGTGTCGTTTTCGAACGTGCCGAGCACGCGCGTATTCGGGTTTTCAGGCGCATCCAGCAGGTTCCGGTGCAGCTGCTGCTCTGTGAGCAGCATGGGGTCACGGTAGTCGGGGTCTGCGCTGCAGGCATGAATAAAGTCCAGATATGGCGAGAGCGTGTGCAGATCTTTCAGCATATTGCGGCTTCCTCTCAGTCAATTTTTCTGATGTGTATTGTACGGCCTTCTCCGGCGCTTGTCAAACGGCGCGGAACACTGTATAATCATTATCAGATTTTTATTGATCCTCGGAGGTGGCTGAATGTCTCTTGCGGAAAAACGGCTGTTCCTGCTGGATATGGACGGCACGATCTATTTAAGCGAAACGCTCTTCGACGGGACGCTGGAGTTCCTGCGCTATGTGCGCGCCATCGGCGGCCGGTATTTGTTCCTGACGAACAATTCCTCGCGCGGGACCGACGCGTATATTGCAAAGATGGCCCGCTTCGGCATCGAGGCCTTCCCCGACGATTTTCTGACCAGCGCGGACGCGACGATCCGCTATCTGCGGGGCCGCTACTTGCCGGAGACGGTCTATTACGTCTGTGGGACGGAATCGCTGAAAAACCAGCTCCGGCTGGCGGGGCTGCGGGTCGCCGAGACGCTGCGGGACGATTGCGCCGTTGTGCTTCTGGGCTACGACACGGAATTGACGTATGAAAAGCTGGAAAATTGCTGCATTCTCCTGAACCGAGGCGCGGATTACGTCGCCACGCACCCCGATCTTGTCTGCCCGACATGGTACGGCAGCGCGCCGGACTGCGGCAGCGTGATTGAAATGCTCCATACCGCGACAGGCCGCCGCCCGAAGGTCATCGGCAAGCCCCAGCCCGAAATGGCGCTGCTGGCGATGGAGCAGACGGACTTCTCGCCGCGCGAAACGTGCCTCATCGGCGACCGGGTGTATACCGACATCGCCTGCGGCGTGAACGCCGGGATCGACACGATCTTCGTCCTGTCCGGCGAGGGCGTGATGGCCGATATTGAGAAATACGGCGTTCAGCCGACGTACTGTATGCAGAATATCCGCGAAGTCCTCAATACATTAGAAAAGGGAGAACCGAAATGAAGCTCAACAACAAGCGCACCATCCTGGTCGGCCTCGCGTTCTTGTCCATCTGCGCGTTCTGGCAGATGTATGACAGCATTGTGCCGCTGATCCTCACGAAGACCTTCCACATGAACGAAACGTTCTCCGGCGCGATCATGGCGGCGGACAACATTCTGGCGCTCTTTCTGCTGCCGTTCTTCGGCTCTGTCTCGGATAAGAGCCATTCGAAGCTCGGCAAGCGGATGCCCTTTATCCTCTTCGGCACTGGCTGCGCCATCATCCTCATGAACATTCTCCCTCTGCTCGACAACAGCTACGCCGCCCAGCCCTCCGGCTTCAAGACGGCCTCATTTGTCATCGTCCTCGGTCTGCTGCTCGTCGCCATGGGAACGTACCGCGCTCCCGCCGTTGCCCTCATGCCCGACGTGACGCCAAAGCCGCTGCGCTCGCGTGCGAACGCCATCATCAATCTGATGGGCGCGGTCGGCGGCATTCTGTATCTCGGCGTTGCGGCGGTGCTCTATCCCAACTCCAAGACCGCCGGTTTGGATCATGTGAACTATCAGCCGCTGTTTATCGTTGTGTCGGCCATCATGTTCGTCGCCGTCGCCGTGCTCTTCCTCACGATCAGGGAGCCGAAGCTCACGGCGGAAAATCAGGCGCTTGAAAAGCAGCACCCGGAATGGAACCTCGCGCAGGACGACGGCAGCGGCCACGAGACGCTCCCGAAGCCCGTCAAAAAGAGCCTCGGCTTCCTGCTGGCCTCCATCACGCTCTGGTTCATCGGCTATAACGGCGTAACGACGTGGTTCTCGACGTATGTCGATACCGTCATGGGGCAGGGCCTCGGCGGCGCATCGACCTGCCTGCTCATCGCCACGGCGGGCGCCATCGTCTCGTACATCCCCATCGGCCAGATCGCCTCAAAGATCGGCCGCAAGCGCACGATCCAGGGCGGCATCATCCTGCTTACCGCCTGCTTTGCCAGCGGCTATGTGCTCACAACGACATTCTCCTCGATCAACGCCATCATGTTTGTCGTCTTCGCCCTCGTCGGCCTTGCCTGGGCCGCGATCAACGTCAACTCGCTTCCCATGGTCGTCGAGATGTGCAAGGGCTCGGATATCGGCAAATTTACCGGCTATTACTACACGGCCTCCATGGCCGCGCAGGTCGTCACGCCCATCGCCGCCGGTACACTCATGCGCAAGATCGACTACCGCGTCCTGTTCCCGTATGCCGCGCTGTTCGTCGCACTGAGCTTCGTGACCATGCTCTTCGTCCACCACGGCGACGCCAAGGCCGAGGCCAAGAAGGGGCTGGAGGCGTTCGAGGAAATGGACGACTGACCCCGTCCGCATAACCTTTGTAGGGGTCGATGCCAGTCACAGCCGTTCGCGACGAAGGAGCGTTACGGATGTGGGGCTGCCGCTTGCCGGTACACATCGACCCGGCAGGATGCACCGGTTTTTATGGTAATCTGCGGCGAATTCGCAACTTCCTCACGGGCCGATGTGGGCATCGGCCCCTACAGAACTCCGGCGAATCCGTACTGCTTTGCAAATTTTGAACGCAAAGCGTTTTTACAGCAGCCATTCAAAGGCAGCTGTTATCAAACTTGATGTACCGTAACAGGCGGCGCGTCGGAAACGGCCTCGACAGAACGAGCTGCCGCTATGTGCGACGTCCCTTATCCTCTGAGCCCGTTTCCTCCTTTCCAAAACACAAATGCTTCGCTGGTTTGTGTTTTGGGTTTCAGTGCTGCTCAAGCCTATCTTAAATATAGCAAGAAAGAAGTCTGTAACTATGCTGACAATCTGCATCATCCTGATCGTGCTTCTGGCGCTCGATCTGCTGTTTACGCTGGCGCTGCGGTGCCGGAAGGGACACCGGAAGTGGGAGGTTCTCAAGAAGTACCGTTACGCCCACCGGGGCTATCACGACAAGCCCGTCGTCCCGGAAAACTCTCTGCCCGCCTTCCGCCGGGCCATCGAGCGCGGCTTCGGCGCGGAGCTGGACGTGCATCTTTTGAAGGACGGCACGCTTGCCGTCTTCCATGACTCTGATCTGAAGCGCTGCGCGAATGTCGAGGGCGAGATCGAGGATCTGACGCTGGACGAGCTGAAGCAGCTCCGGCTTGAGGGCACGGACGAGCAGATCCCAACCTTTGACGAGGTTCTTGCCCTGTTCGAGCACGAAACGCCGCTCATCATCGAGCTTAAGACCGCGCGCGGCAACCATATGGCGCTGGCCAAGGCAGTCTGCGAGCGGCTGGACAGCTATCAGGGTGAGTTCTGCATCGAGTCGTTTGACCCGTTCGCGCTCATCGACGTGAAAAAGCTCCGCCCCGAAATCTGCCGCGGGCAGCTTTCTATGAATTTTGAGAAGGACAAGGCGGGCCTGCCGTGGTACAAGCGGTTCATCGCGGGCAATCTGCTTTTGAACTTCCTGACGGTCCCGGACTTTATCGCGTACAAGTTTGAAGACCGCAGCAGCTACTGCCTGCGCTCGTGCGTCCGCGTCTGGGGCGCGCAGGAGGTCGACTGGACGATCCGCACGAAGGAGGATCTGCTGGCCTGCGAGGCCGCCGGCGGCATTCCGATTTTTGAGCGCTTCGATCCGGAGGTCTGAGTGTCCGTACATACGCCAAGTGAAAAAACTGCCGCCCGGCCGGGCGGCAGTTTCTGTTTTCAGAGCAGCAGCGTCAGATGGTACACTGCGAACGCGGCCAGCCACGCAATGCAGCACTGGGAAAGCGCAATGAGTGCGGCTCGCAGCGCCGAACCCGTCTCGCGCCGGATGGCGGCGATGGCCGCTACGCACGGGGTATACAGAAGCGTAAAGACCAGAAAGCTCAGCGCGGCCTTCGCGGTAAAGAGCGTCGAGACGGCGGCTGTGCCCAGCAGGATCTGAAGTGTGCTGACGACGGATTCCTTTGCGATAAAGCCGGTGATCAGCGCCGTCGCGCAGCGCCAGTCCGCGAAGCCCAGCGGCGCAAATATGGGCGCGAGCCAGCGCCCGACCATTGCAAGCAGGCTCTGCTCGCTGCTCGTCACAACGTCCAGCCGGGTATCGAAGCTTTGCAGGAACCAGATGACGATGGTTGCAAGGAAAATAACAGTAAAGGCGCGCTCGATAAAATCCTTCGCCTTGTCCCAGAGCAGAAGCGCGACGCTTTTTACGCTCGGCAGCCGGTAATTCGGCAGCTCCATCACAAACGGGACCGGACGGCCCCGGAAGGCGGATTTGAGCACGAGCGCGGAGAGAATGCCGAACAGGATGCCGAGCACATACAGCCCGATCATCACAAGCGCTGCATACTTCGGGAAAAACGCCGCCGAGAAAAACGCGTAGATCGGAATTTTTGCCGAGCAGCTCATAAAGGGCGTGAGCAGGATGGTCATGGTGCGGTCGCGCTCCGACGGGAGCGTCCGCGCCGCCATGACTGCCGGGACCGTGCAGCCGAAGCCGATGAGCATCGGCACGACGGACTTGCCGGACAGGCCGATGCGCCGCAGCAGCTTGTCCATCACGAACGCCACGCGCGCCATATAGCCGGTGTCTTCCAGAATAGACAGGAAGAAAAAGAGCGTCACGATGATCGGCAGAAAGCTCAGAACCGCGCCGACGCCCTGAAAAATGCCGTCGATCACAAGGCTCTGCACGACGGGGTTCAGGTGATAGGCCGTCAGCGCCCGATCGACCACGACGGTTAGCGCATCAATGCCGGAAGCCAGCAGATCGCTCAGTCCCTGCCCGATCACATGAAATGTCAGATAGAAAATCAGCAGCATCACGCCGATGAAAATCGGGATGGCGGTATATTTTCCGGTCAGAATTTTGTCGGCACTGACCGAACGCAGACGCTCCTTGCTTTCGTGCGGCTTGACGACGCAGGCTTTGACCAGCGCTTCAATGAACGTATAGCGCATATCCGCGATGGCCGCGTTGCGGTCAAGTCCGCGTTCCAACTCCATCTGGACGATGGAATGCTCGATCAGCTCCTTTTCGTTCTGATCGAGGCGCAGCTGCTCCAGCACGGCTTCATCGCCGTCGATGACCCACGTCGCCGCGAAGCGGACGGAAAGCCCCGCGCGCTGCGCATGGTCCTCGATCTGGTGGCAGACGGCGTGGATGCAGCGGTGGACAGGTCCGGGGGCGCAGAAATCGACGACGGCGGGCAGGCGCTTGTCCTCCGCCGTGCGCACAGCCGCCTCGATCAGCGCCTCGACCCCGTCGCCGGAGGCCGCGCAGATGGGCACGACGGGAACGCCCAGCTGCTGCGAGAGCTTATCCGTGTCGATGCTGCCGCCGTTGCCGGTCAGCTCGTCCATCATGTTGAGCGCCAGCACCGTCGGCACGCGCAGCGTCAATAATTGGAGCGTCAGATAGAGATTGCGCTCTAAATTGGTCGCGTCGACAATATTGATGATGCCGTCCGGCTTGTTTTTCAGAATAAAATCGCGTGTGACGATCTCCTCCGCCGTGTACGGGCGGAGCGAGTAAATGCCCGGCAGATCGACGACGGTGCAGTCCTTCTGCCCGCGCACCGGGCCGGATTTCTGGTCGACCGTCACGCCGGGGAAATTGCCGACGTGCTGGTTTGAACCGGTCAGTTGGTTAAAAAGCGTCGTTTTGCCGCAGTTCTGGTTGCCAGCCAGTGCGAAGATCATTCTGCGTCCTCCTCAATCGTGATGCTGCGCGCATCCTCCTTGCGCAGCGTGAGCGTATAGCCGCGCAGAAACAGCTCCATGGGGTCGCCCATGGGCGCAATTTTGCTGACATGCACGCGCGTATGCGGAATGAGGCCCATATCGAGCAGCCTGCACCGGAGGACCCCTTCGCCGCCGACTGCTGTAATCACGCCGGAATGTCCGACGGAAAGTTCGTCAAGCGTCATAAATCGCATTCCTTTCTCCATTACATTCTGAATGTTAGGATAATCTAACTTTCAAGAAAATGCAAGAAAAACCGTTCGGATGCGACAAAAATTTTTCTGTCCGCGCAGTTTACAAAATCGTCACGCCCTCGGCCGCCCGGTATGCTATGATATACTACAGATATAAGGAGGCCGACGCATGAATATTCTCTTTTTCCTGACGCCGAAGGCGATGTGCGCCTATATAGAGTCCGACGACACGCTGCGGCAGGCGATGGAACGGATGGAGCATTCCGGCTATGCGGCACTGCCCGTACTGGACAAGAGCGGGAAATACTGCGGCGTTGTTACCGAGGGCGACCTGCTCTGGACGCTCAAGCGCCTGTGCGTGATGGACTTGCGCCAGACCGAGGAGCATTCCATTTCCGAGATCGAGCACCGCCGCACCGTGCAGCCTGTGCGGGTCGACACGCGCGTGGAGGATCTGATCTCCGTCGCCGCCGAGCAGAACTTCGTCCCCGTGATCGACGACAAGGGCGATTTCATCGGCATCGTCACCCGCAGCCGCATTCTCCGGTATTACTTACAGACGAATTTCCCGCACGAATAATTTTCCTCCGCTGGTTTAATCCTCCGTTTTTTGGCACATACTTAGCCTCGGAGGTGCAAAATCATGCAAACAAACGAAAATCATCCGAACCGGAAGCGGATCCGGAGCTTTTTCCGTGAAAAGGGCTACTACATCGTTCTGGCGCTGTGCGTATGCGCGGTAGGCGTTTCGGGCTGGCTGTTCGTGTCCGGCGCCATCGCCGAGAAGAAAGCACTGCGGCAGGAGACGATGTCCATTGCCACCAGCGCGGAAGAACCGGCCAAAAATCCGTCCGCCGAACAGAAGCCGGCCCCGACCGCCGCTGCGGAGGAGGAAACGGCTCCGGCTGCTGCCATGACGGACGAGTCCGTCCGCGAGGCGGCGAAGAACGTGCGCGTCTGGCCCGTTTCCGGCAGCACGCAGGCCGCCTACAGCGTCGACGCGCTGCAGTATAACGCCACGACGCAGGACTGGCGGACGCACGCGGGCGTCGATCTGGCCGCGTCGGTCGGAACGCCGGTCAAGGCCGCGGGTTCCGGCGTCGTGACGGCGGTTTATGACGATGAATTCCTCGGCACGACCGTCGTCATCAACCACCCGGACGGCCACGTCTCGCAGTATTCCAATCTCGCCGTCATGCCGTCCGTCTCGGCGGGCGACAGCGTAGAGGCCGGGCAGACCATCGGCGCCGTCGGCGAAACGGCTCTGCTCGAAATTGCGGACGAACCGCATCTGCACTTTGCCGTCTATGCCAACGGCGACACCATCGACCCGGCAGAATTCATCCGATAAACGCAGACAAGCGCCGCAGCAGCCGCTGCGGCGTATTTCTTTGCAACAGATTCTGTTTTTCTGCGACTATATAGGTGAGACGTCTCAAAGGAACAAAACGACAGGAGGGATGGATACGGATGACAAGACCATTCTGCGGCGGCTGAAGCGGGGCGACGCGGCGGCGCTGGAGGCCGCCGTGCGGCAGTACAGCGGATATGTATCGGCTGTGATCGGCAATCAGCTTGGCCCGTGCGCTGCCGCAGAAGACATTGAAGAACTGGCCTCCGATGTGTTTGTCGCGCTGTGGCGCGCACCGCAGCCGCTTCGGACGGAGCATCTGCGCGGCTGGCTGGGCAAGGTCGCGCGCAACCAGGCGATCAGCTTTTTGCGCAGGCAGCACATGCAGCTCATCCGGGACGAGGACTGCATCCTCGTCGACGACCGCGACGCGCAGAAGCTGCTGGAGGCGAAGGAGCGCAGCGCGCTTTTAAACGCAGCGCTGGCAGCGCTCAAGCCGGAGGACCGGGAAATTTTTCTGCGCCGGTATTACTACAACCAGACAGCCGGACAGATCGCGGAGGCGCTGCATATGAACCCCAGCACGGTCCGCAGCCGCCTTTTGCGCGGACGGCAGGCGCTGAGGACGGAATTACAGAAAGGAGACGTGCAGATTGAAGATCTCTGTGCAGAGCCTGTTTGAGGATTATGAGGAAAACGCCGTTTCGCTGAGCCGGGACGCGGACGCGGAGCGGATTTTGGAAAAAACAAAGGCCAAGCTGCCGGGGCTGAAAAAGCGGCGGCCGGTCGGCCTTGTGCTGATCGCAGCGGCGGCCGTCGCCGTTTTGTGCGGCGCGGCGGCGATCGTGCATTACGCGTCGGTCCGGGACGGTGCGGGAAGCTACATCATGCCGGACACGCTCCGCTATGACGAGGAAAACAAAAAGACGATTCTGGTGGACACGCCGTTTGAGTGGAACAACCCCATCAGCTTCGATACCGAGGGCCGGACAAAGGGAAAGGTCTGCGGTATGCGGCTCGGTTGGCTGCCGGAGGGCTGGGGCACGGGCTACACCCAGACGGCCTATGACGTGATCGCCCAGCGGGACGCCGAACAGGCGCAGAGTCTGCCGCAGGACGAGCGGGAGCTGGTGGTCTATACCTACGACCTCTTTGCCGTGCAGGACGTGCGGAAGGACTACAGCGTGCAGTGTATGTCCGCCAACACGGTCGCCGGGTGCGACTTCCTCTGCGGCGGTACGCGGACGGAGATCACAAAGCAGGGGACGATCGGCCCCTACGACGCGTCGTGGGTCGAGACGCACTGGCAGCACGCAAGTCCGGGCTCCGACGCGCCGGAGGAGTGGACCACGCAGATGCTTCTGCTGTACGACCCGGAGAAGCTCTGCGTCGTCATTATCAGCGCCGGCTGGGACGATGCGGAACGGATCGCGGCGAATCTGGAGATTGTGGAGACCTCCGTTGACGCCCCGCAGCCCGATCTGACGAACGGCAGAGGGTTCCGCTGGATCGGCGGCGTCGGATAGTCGGAAACGGCCTTGCCGGAACGAGGCCCCGCTGTTCGCGGAGCCTCTTATCCTCTAAGGCCGTTTCCTCCTTTTTTCCCGTCGAACCGCTGATGCTGGGTTCGCCGGGAAGCCATGGCCTTGCCGGAACGAGGCCTGCGATAAGCCAAAAGCCTCCTCTTACCGCGCGGGACGCGGCAAGAGGAGGCTTTGAGGAGACTGCGGCGAATCTGTACTGCCTTGCAAATTTCAAACGCAAAGCGTTTTCACCGCAGATATTGAATCGCAGCTGCTTGCAAATTCGGTGTACCGTAACAGGCGGCGCGTACCATAGCGCCCGTAGGGTGAGTATGTGTGCTCGCAGCGACTATAAAGCGGGTGCTTGCATGAACTGCACCCGCAGGATGCACCAAACGTAATCCAGCGCCCCTTTTCTTCCCCATCTTTTCCGGCAAGGCGGAAAAGATGGGACCGCCGGAGGCATTGGCGCTCACGGGCCGTGATGCACGGAAGCTTGACAAATCTCTCGTTTGCAGGTAAAATGTAGACCCTTCCATACGGACAAATGCCGCAGGAAGGCGCTTTATCACAAACAAGGAGATACTGTTATGAAAAAGAATCAACTTCTTGCCCTGCTGCTGGCGGCTGTGATGCTGCTGGCCGTGCTGACCGGCTGCGCCGCGAAGACGGAGCCTGCACAGGAAGAACCCGCCCAGAGCGAGACGGCTCCGGAAACGGAAACATCTGCCCCCGCAGAAGAAGAACCGGCTCCCGCAGAGGAACCGGAAGCAGAGGACACCGCCTCCGCCGTTACCCTGACCGACATGACCGGCCGCGAGATCACGCTGGACGCGCCCGCAGAGCGCGTCGTCGCGCTGACGGCCTCCGACTGTGAGATCCTCTACGCGCTGGGCGCGGGCGATCGGCTGGTCGGCCGCGGCGAATACTGCGACTATCCGGCGGAGGTCCTGGACGTTCCCTCCGTCCAGTCCGGCTACGACACGAACATCGAGCAGATCATCGCGCTCGAGCCGCAGGTGCTGCTCATGAGCACCATGGCCCAGACCGACGAGCAGGTGCAGCAGCTGGAGGCCGCCGGCGTCCGCGTCGTCGTGAGCGACGCGCAGGACATCGAGGGTACCTATACCGCCATCAGCATGATCGGCGAGCTGGTTGGCCGGCAGGCCGAGGCTGCGTCCATTGTCGAGAGCATGCAGAAGACCTTCGACGAGATCAAGGCAAACGCCGGGGACGGAACGAAGACCGTTTACTTTGAGGTCTCCCCGCTGCAGTACGGTCTCTGGACGGCAGGCTCCGGCACGTTCATGGACGAGATCGCCAATATGCTGGGCCTGACGAACTGCTTTGCCGACGTGACCGGCTGGGGCGAGATCTCCGAAGAGCAGGTGCTTGAGCGCAACCCGGATTATATCGTGACCATCTCCATGTACTTTGGCGAGGGCCCGACGCCGGAGGAGGAGATCCTCTCCCGCACCGGTTGGGAAAACGTCACCGCTGTCAAAAACGGCAAGATCCTCAATCTGCCGAACAACGAGCTGTCCCGCCCGGCCCCGCGTCTGGCCGACGGCGCGAAGGCTCTGTATGACTTTGTCTACGGCGAATAATCCGGAAATACCACTCTGAAAACAGGAGGCACAGCATGCGCCGGTATCACGAAACGTTCAGGCTATGGGAATACCTGCTTTTTGCGCTCGTGACGCTGGCCGTGCTGTGCCTCTGCGTCTGCGTGGGGAGCGTCCGCATTCCGCTTGCGGACACGCTTGCCTATTTTGCCGCGAGGCTCACGGGCGGTCAGCCGCCCGCGGGCCTCGTCTCGTCCATCCTGCCCATCCGTCTGCCGCGTGTTTTGTGCGTGGCGCTGACGGGCGCAGCGTTGTCTCTGGCGGGCGCGGCAATGCAGGGACTGCTCAAAAACCCGTTGGCCGACGGCTCGACGCTCGGCGTTTCGTCCGGCGCGTCGCTCGGCGCGGTCATTGCCATTGCCTTCGGCGTGACGCTGCCGGGTCTGCCGTTCGCGGGGACAATGGGTATGGCGATCGTGTTCGCGTTCTTATCGCTGCTTGTCATTCTCGGCCTTTCCTATAAGCTCGACCGTTCTCTGTCGACGAACACGATCATCCTGATCGGCGTGATCTTCTCCATGTTCGTCTCCAGCATTATGAGCATCGTCATTACCTTCGCTGCCGACAAGGTCCAGCGTATCACGTTCTGGACGATGGGCTCCCTGAGCGGCAGCACATATCAGAATGCCGCCGTGCTGGCAGGCGCGCTTTTGATCTGCGGCACGGTCATCCTGCTGCACGCGCAGATCCTCAACGCCTTTGCCGTTGGGGAGGACAACGCCCGGCAGATCGGCGTGGACGTGAAGCGGGCCAAGCTCGTGCTGCTCATTATGGTTTCCATGCTCATCGGCGTGTGCGTGTCCATCGGCGGGACGATCGGCTTTGTCGGCCTTGTTACGCCGCATATGGCGCGGATGCTGGTCGGGCCGAACCACAAGCGGCTGCTTCCGGCGGCGATGTTCGGCGGAGCGGTCTTTCTGATGCTGGCCGATCTCATTGCGCGCATTCTATTGAATCCGCTGGAGCTGCCCATCGGCGTGGTCACGAGCTTTGTGGGCGCGATCGTATTCGTGGTGATCTTCTATCAGTCGAGAAAGGAGCACTGATATGCCGATGCTGGATGTCGACCGTCTTTCGGTGCGGTACGGAACAAAGCAGATCGTCGACGCGCTCTCCTTTTCCGTTTCCGAGGGGCAGTGGCTCATGATCGCAGGCCCGAACGGGGCAGGCAAATCGACAGCGCTTGCCGCCATCACGCAGGGGACGCCGTATACGGGCCGCGTGCTGTTTGAAGGACAGAATGTAAGGAGCATGAAGCCCGCGCTTCGCGCGCGGGCCATCGGCGTTCTGGCGCAGAACCACTTTGTCGGCTACGGCTTCACAGTCGAGGAGGTCGTGCGCCTTGGGCGCTTCGCCTATGCAGGAGGCGTGTTCGGCCGCAGCCGGGAGGACGACGCCGGGCACGTCGAGCAGGCGCTGACGCTCACCGGCCTGCAGGACAAGCGGCGGCAGTCGGTTCTGACGCTCTCCGGCGGCGAGCTGCAGCGCACGTTCCTCGCGCAGGTTCTGGCGCAGGACCCGAAGCTCCTGCTGCTCGACGAGCCGACGAACCATCTCGATCTCATCTATCAGAAGCAGATCTTCGCCCTGATCGGCCAGTGGCTGCAAAAGCCGGGCCGCGCTGTGGTGAGCGTGGTGCACGATCTGTCTCTTGCGCGGGCCTTTGGCACGGATGCGCTGCTGATGGACAGCGGCCGCAAGATCGCACTGGGCCGGGCGAACGACGTCCTGACCCCCGCAAATCTTGACCGGGTCTACGGCATGGATGTTGCCGCGTGGATGCGCGGATTGTACAGCCAGTGGGCCGAATAAGCCGCTGGCACCGTATGGAGAATGCTGCCGACAGGAAAAAAACGCCGCCCAGCCGGGCGGCGTTTTTTGAATTTTGATTACTCGTCCTCTTCGGAGTCCTCGTCTTCCATGTCGAACTCCAGCTCTTCGCCGCAGTTCGGGCAGGTCGTCGCGCCCTCGTCGAGCATTTCCTCGTCGATGGTGATGACTTCGCCGCAGGTGGGGCACTTGACCTCATAGAGCGTTTCGCTGCCGAAGTCGTACTCGTTCTGATCGTCGTCGTCCTCGTCGTCTTCGTAGTCCTCGTCTTCGTCGTAGTCGTCATACTCGTCGTCATCGTCGTCCATCAGGTAATCGTCGATGTTGTCGAGATCCTCTTCGATGCAGTCGAGCTCATCGGAAATGCAGTCCACGACTTCTTCCAGATCGGAAACATTCTCAGCCACGTCCTGAAGCATACTGATGATCTCAGAGATCAGTTTGCCCTCGTTAGTTTCGGTGTCGAGCTTCATGCCCTCCATCAGGCCCTTGAGATATGCGGATTTTTCAGAAAGCGTCATCGTAAAATCTCCTTTCCGGCGGTTTGCCTTTCACTGACGTTTGGATTAACCCTTGACTCGGCCCAGATATTCGCCCGTACGGGTGTCGATCTGGATCTTTTCGCCCTCGTTGATGAACAGGGGAACCTTGATCTCCGCGCCCGTCTCGACGGTCGCGGGCTTGGTGACGTTGGTAGCGGTGTCGCCCTTGACGCCCGGATCGGCCTTGGTAACGGTCAGCTCGACGAAGTTCGGCGTTTCGACGCTGAAGACGTTGCCCTTGTAGCTCAGGAGCTTGACCGGGGTGTTTTCCTTGATGAACTTGAAGGAGTCGTCGAGCATATCCTTGCTGACGGGAACCATGTCGTACGTCTCCTGATCCATGAAGTAGTACAGATCGCCGTCGTTGTAGCTGTACTCATAATCCTTGCGCTCGATGAAAGCCTCTTCGAACTTTGCAGTCGGGTTGAAAGAGGTCTCGGTCACGGCGCCGGTCACGACGTTCTTCATCTTCGTGCGGACGAATGCAGCGCCCTTGCCGGGCTTGACGTGCTGGAACTCCACGACCTGCATGATCTTGCCGTCCATCTCAAATGTTTTACCGTTTCTGAAATCGCCAGCGGTAATAGTAGCCATAAAAATATTCCTCCAATATACGTGTAGAATACACCAACAAATAAAATAGCGTTTTGATTTTACACTATTTTGCTCGGCTTTTCAAGATATTTTATAAAATAATCAAATTTTTCGGGCTCTTCGTCAGGATCTCGCATCCGGTTTCGGTGATGACGGTCACATCCTCGATGCGCACGCCGAATTCGTCCGGGATATAGATGCCCGGCTCTGCCGATACGACCGCGCCTGCGGGCATGGGCTTGTCGTTGCGCGTGTTGGCATACGGTCCCTCATGGATGAGAAGGCCGAGGCTGTGACCGTAGCTGTGGCCGAACAGCCCCTCAAAGCCTGCGGCGTTGATGACATTCCGCGCGGCTGCGTCCATTTCCCTGCCGGCCACGCCCGCCTTCGTCACGGCGATGCCCGCCAGCTGCGCCTCGAGCACGGTATGATAGACCTTGTCCATCTTCTCGGACACATAGCCCAACGCGATCGTGCGGGTCATATCGGAGCAGTAGCCATGGTACAGGCAGCCGAAGTCCATGGTGACGAAATCGCCGTACTGCAGAACGCGCTCGGACGGAACGCCGTGCGGCAGGCTGGTGTTGGGGCCGGAGACGGTGATGGGGTCGAACGACGGGCCTTCGGAGCCGTATTTGTAGAGCCGGTAGATGAGTTCCGCGCACAACTCCTTTTCCGTCATGCCCGGATGGATGACGTTCAGCAGATCGTCAAAGGTGCGGTCGGTGATCTCCTGCGCCTTTTTCATGTATTCGATCTCCCACGGCTCCTTGCTTGCGCGCGGAGCGTTGATCTCGGCGGCGTAGGGATGCAGGACGGCGTTGAGCTTCGTGTTGTAGAGCGTATATTCCTCCACGGTCAGCGTATCGTCCTCAAAGCCGATGGTCTTGACAGTGTTGTCGGAAATGGCCTCGTTGATCAGCTTTGTGTACGGGTGCTCCGTATCGACCATCTTCACGGCAAAGCCCGGCAGGTTTTTCTGCGCCGACTCGATATAGCGGAAGTCGGTGAAATAATAGCTCTGCGTCTTGCAGATGACGGCGACGCCCTCTGCGATGCAGTATTCCGCGGCATACTGCCGGTTGTGCTTCGAGGTCAGCAGCAGCGCGTCGACCTCGCCCTTTGCGATGAGCTTCTGGTACTTTTCAATGTTTTTCATGTTGGATCCTCCATTTTCCGATTGCAATAAAGGGAAGCTCGGCCACGTGCCGGAGCTTCAGCCATATGGTATGGTTATGAATTGCCGAGATCAGGATCGACTGCACCCCCGCGCAGTTTGCGCCCAGTACGTCCGTGTAGATCTGATCGCCCACGAGCGCGCAGCGGGCCGGTTCCAGCGAAAAGCGCGCCAGACACGCGCGGATGCCGCGCGAAAAGGGCTTTTTCGCGTGCGTGATGCAGTCCAGCCCGTATTTCTCGCAGAAGGTCACAACGCGCGGCTTTCTGCTGTTTGACACGACGCAAAGGCCGATCCCGGAGGCCTGCATGGCTCCCAGCCACGCGGCCATTTCCGGCGTCGGTTCGCTCGTCGTGTAGGGGACGATGGTGTTGTCAAAATCCAGCATCAGGAACGAGACGCCGCGCGCGGTCAGATCCTCGGCGCGCACGTCGGTCAGATGCGGGTAGATCATGCGGGGCAAAAATGAAAACGGCATAGCTTTTCCTACAGCTTCATAATTTTATACATAGCATTATATCACAGGAAAGGCGGCTTGTCCATGATTCTGTATCCATTTCCGCCCGGTTCTGCCTTGAAATGCGGCATTGCGGGCTTTGATGAAGAAAAAAGAGAACCCGCCGCGGAGCTGTACCTGCTCGCGCCGGGCACTGTGCCGCCTGCGGAATTTGACGGCGGATATCTGTTCTGCGAAGCGCCGGGCTGTCGCGACGCACGGCTGTTGCAGCCTGTTCAAACAGCAGTGCCAGATGCCCCTGCCGTCTGGTGCGACACGCAGGTCTCCGGCGGCAGTCTGGAGGGATACCTGCGCGGGCTGCTCCCGGTCTGGGGGGACCGGCTCTGGGTATATCTCGCGCCCATCCGGATGCTGTTCCCCGTCCCATGCCCCTCCGGTGTCGGAACGCCGCTTGACGAAACGGCGGCGGACGCGCTGACCGCGCGGCACCCATCGCATTTCTCTCCGGAGCTTGTCTGCCGCTACTGCTTTTTCCGGGACGAAGACGGGGACGCGCACGTCTTCCTGTACGACACGGAGGAGACCTGCCGGGAAAAGCTGAACCTCCTGCGAAGGCTCGGTGTGCGCCGGGTATTTGGGGAGATTCCGCAGACATAAGGAAACCCTGACCAAAATCAGAAGCAGCCGGTAGGGGCAGACACTGAAAATCCGGCATAAATGGATTTGAACAAACAAATAAGGCTCCCCCGTCTAAATAAGAGAGGGAGCCTTTGAAGCCTGAACCCGCGCTTACTGCGCCGTTTCCGACAATTCGAGGCCGGGGTTGCGTTTGAGGATGAAGTTGATCGACCACTGCGAGGCGAAGACCAGCAGGCTCCGGCCGCGGTAGTCCTCGAGAAGCTCCGCGTCGGTGGACAGGTACAGATCCTTGAGATCCGTGACCGGCGCTTTGGTGATGAACCGCAGCTGCTCATACGGCAGCTGCTGCATACGCAGGTCGACGCCGTATTCGGCCTTCATGCGGTACTGGAAAACGTCAAACTGCAGCGTGCCGACGACGCCGACGATGACCTCCTCCATGCCGGAATTCGGCACCTTGAAGATCTGGATCGCGCCCTCCTGCGCGATCTGCTCGGTTCCCTTGAGGAACTGCTTGCGCTTCATGGAGTCCTTGGCGCTGACGCGGGCGAAGTGCTCCGGCGCGAAGGTCGGGATGCCGCCGAATTTGAACTTTTTGCCCGGTACGGTGATGGTGTCGCCGATGGAGAAAATGCCGGGGTCGAACACGCCGATGATATCGCCCGCGTAGGCCTCGTCGACGATCTCGCGCTCGGAGGCCATGAGCTGCTGCGGCTGCGACAGGCGCATTTTCTTGCCGCTCTGCACGTGATAATATTCCGCGTCGCGCTGGAACTGGCCGGAGCAGATGCGCATGAAGGCCAGCCGGTCTCGGTGGGCCTTGTTCATGTTCGCCTGAATTTTGAACACAAACGCGGAAAAATCCGGGCTGAACGTGTCGATCACGCCGCAGTCCGCTTCGCGCGGCAGAGGACTCGGCGTCATGCGCAGAAATTCCTCCAGAAACGGCTCTACGCCGAAATTGGTCAGGGCCGAGCCGAAGAACACGGGCGAAAGCCTGCCCGCACGAACTTCTTCAAGGTCAAATTCGCGGCCTGCGCCGAGCAGCTCCACATCGTCGATCAGCTGCTGATGGCGGCGCTCGCCGATGAGCTGCGCGACCTGCGGGTCGTACAGATCAATTTCCATCTTGTCCGCGCGGTTCTTGCCGGACACGCCGGAGAAAAAGATCAGCTGGCTGGAACGGCGGTCGTATACGCCCTGAAACTCCCGGCCGGAGCCCATGGGCCAGTTGCAGGCGTAGGTTTCAATGCCGAGTTCGTTTTCCAACTCGTCCAGCAGTTCAAACGGGTCGCGCGCCTCACGGTCCATTTTGTTGATAAAGGTAAAGATCGGGATATGGCGCATGGCGCAGACCTTGAAGAGCTTCCGGGTCTGCGGCTCGACGCCCTTTGCGCCGTCAATGACCATGACGGCGGAGTCCGCCGCCATGAGCGTGCGGTAGGTGTCCTCGGAAAAGTCCTGATGGCCGGGGGTGTCGAGGATGTTGATGCAGAAGCCCTCATACTGGAACTGCATGACGGACGATGTGACCGAGATGCCTCTTTGCTTCTCGATCTCCATCCAGTCGGATACGGCGGCACGGGAATTTTTCTTGCCCTTGACCGCGCCCGCCTGCGCGATGGCCCCGCCGTAGAGCAGGAATTTTTCTGTCAGGGTCGTTTTACCGGCGTCGGGGTGCGAAATGATCGCAAACGTTCTGCGCCGGGAGATCTCTTCTTTCAGGGATGCCATGTATGTTCCTCCAAATTCAGTTTGTTTTTGATTGAATCGTCAGCCGCTACATGGGTCGCCCTCCAAATCATTCTGGTTTTTTACACAACTGGTTTAGTTTATCACACAAACCGCCTGTTTACAAGCGGCTTCACCGGAAAAATCATAGCAGAAGTGCCAGCAGCGCCTCCGGCGTCCGCGCCAGATAATCCGCTCCGGCTGCCTCCAGCTCCTCCCGGCTGCCGTAGCCGTAGAGCACGCCGACGGTCTGGATTCCCGCCGCGTGGCCGCCGTAGATATCATATTCCCGGTCGCCGGACAAAATGGCGCGGGAATACTCCGTGTATTCTGCCTCGCGCAGCGCGCGGCGCACGACATTGGCCTTTTTCCCGGCCTCCGGGTCGTCGGCGATCCCGCCGCATACGCCGTCAAAGTACCGCAGCAGATCAAAATGCACCAGCACCTGCCGCGCCATGCTCTCGAGCTTGGACGTGGCGACGTACATCCGTTTCCCTGCCGCCCGCAGCGCCTGCAAACATTCCCGCACGCCGGGATACGGCTCGTTTTCCAGCCAGCCCGTCTCGCGGTAGTACGCGCGGAAGCGGTCGATAGCCGTCTGGACCTCCGCCTGCGGCAGATAGGCCGCGAACGACTCGACCAGCGGCGGGCCGACAAACTGCCGCAGAGCCTGTTCGGACAGACCGGTGATCCCGAACGATCCCAGCGCAGTCTCAGCCGCGTGCATGATCCCCGGCCCGGAATCTGTCAGCGTTCCGTCCAGATCAAATAATAAAACATCCCAGCCCATCGTATCCCCCGTTATCCGAGCGCTGTGTATACTTCATCCGAGACCGGTTCGCACCATTCGTTCCGGGTGTTCTCGCCGGGAACCTCGACAGCGATGTGGCTGAACCAGCTGTTCGCCTTCGCTCCGTGCCAGTGCTTGACCCCGGCCGGGATGGTAACGACCATGCCGGGCGTCAGGCTCACGGCAGGCCTGCCCTCCTCCTGATACCAGCCCTCTCCGGCTGTGCAGATCAGCAGCTGCCCGCCGCCCTTGCTTGCGTGGTGGATGTGCCAGTTGTTCCGGCAGCCCGGCTCAAAGGTCACATTGGCCAGAAAGACGGGACAGGCGCCGGGCGTGGTCAGCGGCTTTAAATAGGACTGGCCGGTAAAATACTGCGCATATGCGTCGTTCGGCGCGCCGATTCCGAACGCATCCTGCTGTTCAAAGGCTTCTCTGCTGACAGTACTCATGATAATACTCCTTTCACGCGCAATGGCTTCTGTCTGAATATTTGTCTATCATACCGCACAGCCAAGGATTCCGCAAGATAAAACCGGTAAAAAGCGAATGCTTCGGGAGTTTTTTGATTCCATTGCCGGGACGCCTCCGGCGGCCCCATCTTTTCCGCCCTGCCGAAAAAGATGGGGGAGAAAAGGGGCGCTGGGTTCCGTTTGGTGCAGGATTCAGAGCGCTCAAAAATTTGCCGCGTTCGAATCCCTTCAGGCCCTCCTGCTCAAGGGAGGGGCGCTCCCGCGCCAGTGCGTCACAGAAAAAAGCAGGGGCCGGCAGAGTCGCCGGCCCCTACAGGCTGATAATCTTGCGGCCCGATCAGCCGTTCGTGCTGGCTGCGGCGCTGCTGATGGATTTGACGTATTTGGCGTTCAGGTACGCGCAGACCTCGTTGTACCAGATCTCGTACCATGCGCCGTCGTCCGTCTCGTCCGAGACGCCGGTAACAGCGACGACCGTGTCGGTCGGCATGGTCATGAAGACCTCGCTGTTGGTCGACGGGGCGGAGCGCACGTTCACATCGTTCGTCGTGGCCATGCTTTCGGCCTTCGGCGTGATGGCAAGCTCCTGCACGTCGGCAGGCCACTTGGCCGTGTCGCGCTCCGGCGTGCCGCCGAGATGGTTGGAGGCGAAGATGGACGCGACGGTGCAGCTGCTCTTGGTGACGAGCATGGCGACCTGTCCGTTATAGCGCACAGAGCCGTTCCAGGTGTTGTCCTTCCAGTCGAGCGCGACCTCGTAGATCTGGCCGCCCAGATCGACGCTGTACCGGTAATCCGCCGTCTTGCCGGTCTTTTTGTAGTTGGCCTGCAGCAGCACAGTGGACAGAGCCGCCGCGTCGCTTTCGGACAGCGACACGGGATCGTCGCTGCCGTAGGTCACAACGGCGCTGGTACTGGGCTGCGGCTCAGCGGCCTGCGGGACAGTGATCATGAACTGGCCGTTCGTGTCCTGCTCGTCAAACTGGAACATCAGCTCCTGTGCGCCGCCGCGCGGAACGAGCGTGAAGCCCTTGTCGCTGGTCGTGACGGTGTAGAGGCCGGACGCCTCATAGAATGCGCGGAACATGCCGGAGAGCGTCTGCCCGTCCGGCAGCTTGTCGATGCCGCAGGTATACGGCGTGCCGGGCTGGACGGCGGCGAACATCGTATCGCGCAGCGATGCGTCCGTGATGAGGTGCAGCGGCAGGAGCAGATCAAGCGTGCCGGAATCGAGCGCGATCTCGCGGTGCTCACCCATGAAGAAGTACCATTTTTCATTGGTGTTCTTCGGGTCCTTGACATACAGGCACCAGCTGTCTGTACCGCCGGATTCGTTCGTCTTCGTATAAACGCCGCACTTGCCGTAGCTGTTGGTATATGTCTCGGCGGTGATGCCCTCGTTATTTTTGGTGATGAGCTTGCTCAGCGCGCTGAGCTTTTTCTTTGTCGTGAACTGGTAGCCGCCGTAGGAGACGAAATCCGACTCGTTCAGCTCGGCGGACAGGGGCAGCTCGATGGTCGTGCCGGTGGAAAACGCCTTGGCCCTGATCACCGTGTCGCTGCCCTTGGAGCAGCCGCGTGCAACCAGCACAATGATGAGCACCAGCAGCACGAGCGCTGCGGCCGCGATCAGCAGCGGCAGATTTCTGCGCAGCCAGATGCTTTGCTTTCTTCTTTTGTTCATAGCCGTACCTCCATGATTGTGTTCGGGGCTGCGAAGCACGAGGATAGACTTCGCGCAGTATATTCATGATTATGATAGCACAGCTTTCTGAAAATAGCAATTCTTCATAAAAAAATAAGATTTGACGATTTTCCTTGCGAAGCGCCGCTTCTGCTGGTATGATGTCAGAAAAGACTGACAGGAGGGATCTTTCTTGCGCTTCAGATGTCTGGTCATGGATCACGACGACACCACGGTCAACAGCACCGCCACCATCCACTTTCCGTCGTTCCTTGCCTATTTAAAGCTCGTGCGCCCGGAGGCGTCGTATACGCTGGAGGACTATTTCCGCAAAAATTTTGACCCCGGCATCATGGCGCTGTTTACCGGCGAGCTCGGCTTTTCGGAGGAAGAACTCGAGGGCGAGTTCCGCTTCTGGCAGGACTGGGTGCGCACGCGCGTGCCGAGCGCCTATCCCGGCATCCGCGAGATTCTGCGGCGGCACAAGGACGCAGGCGGGTACATCGCCGTCGTTTCGCACTCCATGCGCGGGAGCATTGAGCGCGATTACCAGGAAAACGATCTTCCCGAGCCGGATATCATCTTCGGCTGGGAGCAGCCGCCCGAGCAGCGCAAGCCGAACACCTGGCCGCTGGAGCAGATCATGGAGCGCTTCGGCCTTGAGCCGCAGGAGCTTCTTGTCGTCGACGATCTGAAGCCCGGCTACGACATGGCGCGCGCCGCAGGCGTTCCCTTCGCCGCCGCAGGCTGGGCGAATGATATCCCGGAAATCGAGCAGTTCATGCGGAAAAACTGCGATTTCTACTGCAAAACCGTCGCCGATTTCGACCGGCTGCTGGAGGAATAAGCGTAGCGTGCCACCAAGGCTCTCACGCCGGATGTAGGGGCGGACGACTCTGTCCGCCCGCACGGAATGCAACCTTTATTTGAAAATTGACGGCGAAATCGTATGCACCTGCATACTTGACTGTAGGGGTCGATGCCCACATCGACCCATTGGGAAGTTACAAATTTGCCAAAGACTCCCGTAAAAACGGCACATTCTGCCGGGCGGACAGAGTCGTCCGCCCGGCAGAAAGCGGTCTGCTGCAAAAGCAGACTTTTTGACAAACTGAAACAGCCGCTCCCGGGATTGAACGGGGCGGCTGTTTGTATGCTCTGCTTATTTCTTCATGGCCAGCGCCTGCTTGACCTTGGCAACGATGCCGTCGGCATTGACGCCGTAGGCGTCGAGCACCAGCGGGGCCTTGCCGCTGCGGCCAAACTCGTCGTTGACGCCGTGGCGGACGACGGGCACGGGGTAATTCTCGCTCAGATATTCGGCGACTGCCGCGCCAAGACCGCCGAGGACGTTGGCCTCTTCGGTGGTGACGATCGCGCCGGTTTCCTTCGCGGCCTTCAGAACCAGCTCGGTGTCGAGCGGCTTGATGGTGTGCATATCGATGACGCGGGCGGAGATGCCCTCGGCGGCCAGCTTTTCGGCGGCGGCCAGCGCCATCTGCACGTTCATGCCGACCGCGATGATGGTCACGTCGGTGCCGTCCCGCAGCGTTGCGCCCTTGCCAAGCTCAAACCTGTAGCCGGGGATGGAATCCGTGACCGTTTCGACGGCCAGACGGCCCAGACGCATGTAGGCCGGGCCTTCATAATTGACGAGTGCCTCAACGGCCAGACGCATTTCATTGCCGTCGCACGGGCACAGAACCAGCATACCGGGGATGGCGCGCATGATGGCAAAATCCTCGATGCACTGGTGCGTCGCGCCGTCTTCGCCGACGGACAGACCGCCGTGGCTGCCGACGACCTTGACATTCAGGTGCGGGTAAGCGACGGAGTTGCGGACCTGCTCCCAGGCACGGCCGGCTGCGAACATGGCGAACGTGTTGACGAAGGGCTTGAAGCCGCACAGGCTCATACCGGCGGCGACGCCGACCATATCGGCCTCGGCGATGCCCATATCAAAAAAGCGTTCCGGGCAGGCAGCCTTGAAATACTTCGTCATGGTCGCGCCTGCGAGGTCTGCGTCGAAGCAGACAAGGTCGGGATATTTTTCGGCCAGCGCGGCAAGCGCCTTGCCGTATGCTTCACGGGTTGCAATTTTCTCAGCCATTTTTTAACCCTCCAGTTCCTTGATCTTCGCTTCAAGCTCTGCTTTGGCCTGCGCCCACTGCTCATCGTTTGGCGCCTTGCCGTGCCAGCCCGCGTTGTTTTCCATAAAGCTCACGCCTTTGCCCTTGATGGTCTTTGCGAGGATCATGGTGGGCTGCCCCTTGGTCTGCTCGGCTTCCTTGTAAGCGGCTTCGATCTGATTGAAGTCATGGCCGTCGATCTTGATCACGTGCCAGCCGAACGCTTCAAACTTCTTGTCCAGCGGCTCGGTGGGCATGACGTCCTTCGTCTCACCGTCGATCTGCAGACCGTTGACGTCAACGCAGGCGCACAGATTGTCGAGGTGGTACTTGTTGGCGGCCATCATGGCCTCCCAGACCTGACCCTCGGCGACCTCGCCGTCGCCGAGAATGGCGTAAACGCGGTAGTCCTTCTGCGCGACCTTACCGGCCAGCGCCATGCCGACGGCGACGGAGATGCCTTGGCCCAGAGAGCCGGTGGACATATCGACGCCGGGGACGTATTTCATTTCCACATGGCCGGACATATGGCCGTCGATGCGGCGGAACATCTTGAGATCTTCGACCGGGAAGAAGCCGCGCAGCGCCAGCACCGGGTACATGGCGGGGGAGCAGTGGCCCTTGGACATGACGAAGCGGTCACGGCCGGGGTCATGCGGGTTCTTGGGATCGACGCGCATTTCGGCAAAGTACAGGTACGTCAGCACGTCCATGCAGCTCATCGAGCCGCCCGGATGGCCGGAGGCCGCGTCGTGCACCATCTGGACGCCATAAAGACGCGCCTTTGCCGCGTTCAGCTCGAGCGCCTTCAGTTTGGTTTGTTCCATATGAATTCCTTCCTTTGTTCATAGAATCGGAATTTTTCCTGCGTTTGTGTGGGATTGATTTGCCTCACAGGAAAACTCATTTTGCTTCTTGTTGCATTCCGGCTTCTATCATACAATATCTGCGCGGATTTTTCCAGTAGTATTTACAAAAAAACAGGTTTTTGCGTTCAGTTCAGGTATTTGCCGCCTCTGCCGCCCGGCACAGGGCGACGAACGCCTCCCGGACGGGGGCAGGGGAGAGCAGCTGCGCCCGCGCGCCGAATGAGGCAAGCCAGCCGAAAAAGTTCGGCGACACCGCGACCTCGACCGTGCAGATAAACGCGTCCGGCCCATCCGGGACGCATGGGGTCCCGCGGCCGAAGCGGTCGATCACAACACCCGCCAGCGACCGGTCAAAGCGCAGCCGCAGCTGCTCCCGGCTGCCCGCGAACATACCAAAGACGTTTTTGCCGTATTCGGTCAGATCAAGCTCCCGCGTCTGCGCGTCCATATAGCGCGGCTGGCCCGTCATGCTGATCGAGGCCATCTTGTCCACACGGTAATGCGTCAGCCCGTGGCGCTCGGAATGCGCGATGAGATAATAATTTTCATCCTGCCAGCACAGCGCATAGGGGCTGGCAGTATACAGCCCCGGCCGGTAGCGGCGGGAGCCGTTCAGATCATAGTCAAAATAGCGGAACGTGATGCGGCTGTTTTTCTGGATGGCCTCGTGCAGCAGATCGACGGAATAATAGACGCTCTCGTTCATGGTCTTGACGCGCCCGGCGACCGTGACCTGCCGCCGCAGGCTCCCGGCGGCATACTGGCTTGCAAGCGTCTCAAGCTTGGCAATCAGCTGCATGGATTTCCGCTCCGACAGAAACCTGCTCGACTGCACCGCGTCGACCAGCAGCTTCAGCTCCGGCAGCTCAAACGTGCGCGAGGCGAGAAAGTACCCGCCCTTCCGGCCCCTGACCGTCACGATATCCATGCCGAACTGCTGCAGGCACAGGATATCGTCGTAAACACTCTTGCGCTCGGCGCGGATACCGTGCGCCGCAAGCGCATCCAGAATGTCCTGCATGGAGAGCAGATGCTCCTCGTCCGACTGCCGCTCGAACAGCTCCTTCAGATACAGCAGCTTCAGCTTCTGATTTTCCGTCCGGCCCATTGTCCGCGCCTCCTGTCAGTAGTGGTATATTTATTGTACAGATTTTTCGCGCCGGGAGCAAGTGGAATTGCGGATTTTCCAAAAACGTGATAAACTATAAAAAATACGCTTGCAGGAGGCCGCTTATGCTGTATCTGGGCTGCCATTTGTCCTCGTCGAAGGGCTATGCCGCGATGGGGAGGACCGCGCTTTCCATCGGCGCGAACACCTTTCAGTTTTTTACGCGCAATCCGCGCGGCGGTGCTGCAAAAAGTGCTGACCCGGCGGACGCCGCCGTGCTCGTGCAGATGCAGCAGGACGGGCAGTTGGGCCGCGTCGTGGCCCATGCGCCGTATACGCTGAACCCGTGCTCCAAGGACGAGCGGACGCGGGAATTTGCCCGCGAGGTCTTTGAAAGCGATTTGCAGCGCATGGAGCTGACGCCCGGAAACTTCTACAATTTCCATCCCGGCAGCCATGTCGGACAGGGCGTTGAAGCCGGGATCGAGCTGATCGCCGCGTGTCTGGATGCGGTCGTCCGGCCGGAGCAGCACACGACCGTTCTGCTCGAAACGATGTCCGGCAAGGGAAGCGAGGTCGGCGGCCGGTTCGAGGAGCTGCGCGCGATTCTTGACGCCTGCCGGTGCGGGGAGCTGCTCGGCGTGTGCCTCGATACGTGCCATGTGTCGGACGCGGGATACGACATTGTAAACGATCTGGACGGCGTGCTGGCTGAATTCGACCGCGTGATCGGCCTTGACCGGCTGAAGGCGCTGCATCTGAACGACAGCAAAAACCCCTGCGGCGCGCATAAGGACCGGCATGAAAAGCTCGGGCAGGGCTGTCTGGGGCTGGAAATGTTCCGGCGTATTCTGCACCACCCGGCCCTGCGGGGTCTGCCCATGATCCTCGAAACGCCGAATGAGCTGCCGGGCTACGCGCAGGAGCTTGCACTGCTGCGCGCACTAGGGTGTATCTGAAAACTCCCAACGCACCCGGACAGCGGGCCTTTTTGCGGTGCGCCGCGTCATTTTTCCTTGAAATACGTCAGTATTCCTGCGAAAAAATGTCTTGCGCAACGCAAAAATCCCTCGCTGCCGGTCACATCATGAGTTTTCAGATACACCCTAGGGGAATCTCTGAATTGACGTTTTCTGTCGAATATGATACTTTATAGATAACTGGGAAAAGGAGAATCGCGTATGAACGAACATCGAGACAAGCCATACGTCAAATGGGGTCTGACGGCGCTGGTCGTGATCTTTGTCAGCATTCTGCTCGTCGTGATCTTTACGGATCTGCCGGGTTTCTTCGGTGTGCTGACGGCGCTGGAGATGATTCTGGAGCCGCTGATCTTCGGCGTGGTGATCGCGTTCCTTCTGAACCCGATCGTGCGCTTCGTCGACAGCCGCCTGCTGCCGCTGCTGGAGCAGAAGACGAAGCTTAAGCCCGCGCTCATCCGCAATCTGAGCCGCGCGGCGGGCATCTTCGTCAGCGTTGTTGTGGCAGTCCTGATTTTATACGCGTTCTTCTCCATGCTGCTGCCGCAGCTGTATGAGAGCGTCGTCGGGATCGTGGACAACGCAGAGACGTATTATACCAGCATCGACCGCTGGGTCACGAACATCCTCGAGGACAACCCCGAGATCCAGAGCTATGTCGACTCGGCGCTCGGCAAGATCTATGAGTTCATCAACAACTGGATCACCACGACGTTTTTGCAGGACGTGCAGAAGCTCCTGACCACGCTCACAAGCTCCGTAGTCGCCTTTGTCAAGGGCTTTATGAACTTCCTCATCGGCTTCGTCGCGTCGATCTATATCCTGTGGTCGAAGGAGACGTTTCAGGCGCAGAGCAAGAAGATCATCGTCGCGCTGCTCTCGCCGAAGGGCGCGGATCACGTGTTCTATCTTGGCCGCAATATCTACCGGGTGTTCAACGGCTTCGTCATCGGCAAGATCGTCGACTCGGCCATCATCGGCGTTCTTTGCTATATCGGCATTCTGATCCTCAAGATGCCGTATCCGGCCCTGATCGCCACGGTCATCGGCGTGACGAACGTTATCCCGTTCTTCGGGCCGATCATCGGTCTTGTGCCGTGCGCGTTCCTCATTCTGCTGGTGAACCCGCTGCAGGCGTTCTATTTCGTCATCTTCATTCTGGTCCTGCAGCAGGTGGACGGCAATGTCATCGGGCCGAAGATCCTCGGCAACACCGTCGGCATCTCGGGCTTCTGGGTGCTTGCGTCCATCACCATCGCGGCCAGCCTCTTCGGCTTCGCAGGCATGATCCTGGGCGTGCCGGTGTTTGCGATCATTTACCTGCTCATTTCCGATTCCGTCAACAATAAGCTTCGCAAAAAGAACCTGACTACCGACACGACGGCCTACGGCCCGATCAGCGAGGTCGCCGAGCTTCCGAAGCAGGACAGAACCGCCGCACCGTAACCGCCCGTACATGGAGAATTTCTCATGCAGGATGCACTGACTACGTTTTTTTCACAATTTGAGCCCGTTCCGTGGCTGTGCTATCTGTTCCCGGTGCTTGCGCTGGGGATCCTGATCCGCTGCGCGGTGAGCCTGCTGACGTTCCGGCCGGAGCCGGAGGTCTGGGCATGGCTGACCACGCCGGACGGCGCGCACATCCCTGTCACGCACTGGGAAAGCCTTATCGGCCGCGGTGCAGGCTGTGATGTACAGCTTGGCTACCCAACCGTCTCGCGCACGCACGCAGTCTTAACGCGCTACGACGACGGCAGCTGGACGATCTCGGACGCGCACTCCAAATCCGGCGTGTTCGTCAACGGGAGGCAGACGGCGCTGTCCGCGCTGCGCTTCGGCGACGTCATTACGATGGGCGGCGTGAATTTCACGCTCATCCCCCTGACAAAGGAACAGGAGCGCATTCAGGCCGGGACCCGCACGCGGGCCGGCCACGCCGTGCATCAGGTGCCGACGCTGCTGCTTCTGACGCTGTTCCAGCTGCTGACAGCGCTGCAGCTGATTCTCGGCGGCTGCGATCCCGCGCTGGAGTTGACCGCCTTCGGCGGACTGATCGGGCTGGAGTGGGCGCTGTATCTTGCCTTGCGCGCGTTCCGCAGAACGGGCTTCGAGGCGGAGACGCTGGCGTTTTTCCTGTGCACGATGGGCCTTGCCGTCGTGTCAAGCTCCGCGCCGGAAAGTCTGATCAAGGAGCTGCTTGCTATCGTCGCGGGCGTGTGCGTGTTCCTCGTCGTCTGCTGGTCGCTGCGCGATCTGGAGCGGGCAAAGACCGTGCGGTATCTCGCGGCTGTTGCAGGCATCGGCCTGCTGGCGTTCAATCTGCTCTTTGGCGTGGAAAAATTCGGCGCGCGCAACTGGATCCAGCTGGGCGGCGTGTCGTTCCAGCCGTCGGAGTTCGTCAAGGTCTGCTTTATCTATGTCGGCGCGTCCACGCTCTCGCGGCTGATGGCAAAGCGCAATATCGTGCTGTTCATCGCCTATTCCGCCGTGATCTGCGCGTGTCTGGCGCTCATGAAGGACTTCGGCACCGCGATCATTTTCTTTGTTGCGTTCCTTGTCATCGCGTTCCTGCGCTCCGGCAACTTTGCGACCATCGCGCTGGCCATCGCCGCGACGGGCTTCGCGGGCGTTCTGGTACTGCGCTTTCTGCCCTACGCGCGCAACCGCTTTGAGGCGTGGGGCCATGTGTGGGACTATGCGCTCACGACCGGGTATTCCCAGACGCGCTCGATGATGTGCATCGCCTCGGGCGGCCTGTTCGGCCTCGGGCCGGGGAAGGGCTGGCTCAAATACGTCGCGGCGTCAGACACCGATCTGGTCTTCGCCTTCGTCTCGGAGGAATGGGGCCTCATCATGGCGGTTCTGATGGTCGCGTGCATTGTCATTCTCGCCTGCTTCGTCGTGCGCTCCGCGCCCGCGGGCAGAAGCTGCTTTTATACCATCGGCGCCTGCGCGGCTGTGACGGTCATGGTCACGCAGACGATCCTGAACGTGTTCGGCATGGCGGATTTCCTGCCGCTCACGGGCGTGACGTTCCCGTTCGTGTCGAACGGCGGGTCGAGCATGGTCTGTGTCTGGGGCCTGCTGGCCTTTATCAAGGCAGCCGATACCCGGCAGAACGCCTCTGTCGCCATCCGCGTCCCGCACGGCGTCACGCCGCTGCCGGAGGAACCTGACGCAGAGGAAGACGCCGTTGACGAGCCTGCGGCGGAGGACCCTGACGCCGTCTGGCAGCGTCCTGCCGGAAAGGAGGCGTGCAGATGAAAAAGGTATCGCGCCGCGCGCTGTTCGCGCTGGCTCTGGCCGTTGTGCTTGCCGTGGGGACGCTGGCCTTCTGCGTCAAATACGCGGCAAACGCCGAAAAATGGGTCACGTTTTCCGGCAGCCCGCACGTCTATACCGGCACGAATCTCACCGGCGGCAAAATTTACGACCGCTCCGGCGTACGCATCCTGAATACAACGGATGGCCGCGTGTACAGTGCCGATGAAGCCGTGCGCGAGGCGACCATCCATCTGCTGGGCGACCGCTACGGCTATATCAGCGCGCCGCTGCTGGGCAATTTCGCCGAGCAGATGATCGGCTACGATAAAATTACCGGCCTGAACGAAGCATCCAAGGGCACGGCCAGCGCAAGACTTACCATCAGTGCCGAGGTGCAGAAAGCAGCCCTGCAGGCGCTTGGCAGCTATCACGGCGCAGTGGGCGTCTATAACTACAAAACCGGCGAAATTTTGTGCGCCGTGACCAGCCCCAGCTACGACCCCGACAACATCCCCGATATCGCGGGCGACGAGACAGGCGCGTATGACGGCGTGTATCTCAACCGCTTCTTTGACGCGGCCTATACGCCCGGCTCCATTTTTAAACTCGTGACCAGCGCCGCAGCGCTGGAAAAAAGCGCGTCCGCGCAGGCCGGGACCCATACCTGCGCCGGGAAAACCATCATCGGCGGACAGGAAATCGTCTGTATGTCCAGCCATGGGACGCTTGCCATGCCGGAGGCGCTGGCGCATTCGTGCAACGTCTATTACGGTGAGCTGGCCTCGGCCCTCGGTAAAGACACGCTGCAGGCGGTCTGCGATAAGCTCGGCCTCAACGGAACGCTCACCTGCGACGGCTATACCGCCCGGTCGACCGTCGATCTGTCAGACGCGGATGACGGCAGCGTCGCCTGGGCCGGGATCGGCCAGTATACCGACCAGATCACGGCGATCCAGTTCCTGCGCTTTATGGGCGTGATCGCGAACGGCGGAGAGGCGGCGGAGCCGTATCTCATGCAGAAAATTTCCCGCGCGGGCCAGACGGTCTATGAAGCGGAAACGAAGACGACCGGGCGGCTGTTGTCCGAAGAAACAGCCGAAGCGCTCGGAAAGATGATGCGCGGCGCGGTCGTGAACCAGTACGGCGCGTGGCAGTTCGGCAGTCTGACGGTCTGCGCCAAGTCCGGTACGGCGGAGCGCGAAAACGGCCCGGCAGACGCGATGTTCGCGGGCTTCGTGGAGGATGAGGCATATCCGCTCGCGTTCGTCGTCTTCGCCGAACGCGGCGGCTCCGGCAGCCAGACAGCCGCGCCCATCGCCGCAAAGGTCCTTGCCGCGTGCAAGACCATGCTGGATACCCCGAACCCGAACGGTTGAGCGCTTGGACAGCCGGCAGACGCGAAAAGCAGTCGTCCGCTGGCAAATCCATGCAGCCACATAAAGTATAAACGTAGGAGAATCCCACTATGACTGATTTCCACACGCTGATCGACAGCTATCAGAACTGCGCCTGCGGGCAGGCGCATGAATGTGCCATCCGGGATATCGAGATTGGCAGCGGGCTTGTGTCCGAGACCGGCGAGATCCTGAAGAAAAACGGCTTTGGCCCCCGGCTCCTGCTGGCGGCGGACGAGCAGACGCTTGCCGCTGCGGACGGCATTGAGGCTTCCCTGTCCGGCTTTACCGTCCTGCGCCATATCTGGCCGTCCATCCGCGTCGCGACCATGCAGGACGTGGAGAAGATCGAGGGGTATTTTGACCGCGTGGACGGCGTGCTTGCCGTCGGCACGGGGTCTGTCCATGACCCGTGCAGGCTTGCCTGTGCGCGGCATAACGTGCCGCTGTGCCTGTTCGCAACAGCCCCCTCGATGGACGGCTTCGCGTCCTATTCCGCGCCCATTGTCAACGGCAATTTCAAGATCACCTATCCCGCAAAATGCCCCGAGGTCATCATCGGCGACACGAAAATTCTCGCGGACGCTCCGGCAGAGCTTAAATCCGCGGGCTTCGGCGATATGATCTCGAAATATATCGCGCTCATCGACTGGCAGGTATCGAATCTTCTGACCGGGGAATCCTATTGTGAGCGCGTCGCCGCCCTGACGCGGCGGGCGACCGACCAGATCTTCGCTATGGCCGGGAGCGTGACGAAACGCAACGAAAAAACGGCGGCGGCGATCTTCGAATCGCTGCTTCTGACCGGTATCGCGATGAGCTTCACCAAGACCTCCCGCCCCGGCAGCGGCACGGAGCATATCATGGCCCATTTCTGGGAGTGCATGGAGCTGCTGGACGGCAAAACGCCCAATTACCACGGCGAGGACGTCGGCGTGACGACGCTCATCATGCTCCGGTATTACGAAGCGCTCTCCCGTCTGCCGCAGGTCACGGCCCATCCGGAGGTCTGCAATTGGGATGAGATCTACCGCATCTACGGCCCATTGGCCCCGGATGTCCAGAAGCTCAACACCCCGGACACCATCACAGACGGCATCGCTCCCCGCCGCATCGAAGCCTGCTGGCCCCAGATCCGCCGGATCGTGCAGTCCGTGCCGTCCTATGACGCCTGCCTTGCCGCCATGCGGCAGGCCGGGTGCAAAACAACGATCGGGGAGGTCGGCAAAGCGCCGGACTTCGTCGAGATCAGCTTCCGCTTCCACCCGTATATGCGCCGCAGGCTGTCATTGAAGCGTGTGAGCCATATGCTGGATCTGCCGGAACCGCTTTTCTGAACAGACACGCCGAAAAGGAGCGCAGAACCATGGAAAATTACGATGAAAAGATGAACTACAGCTTTGAACCCGCGCCCGAGGAGCCGTCCCGGCCGCCGCTGGAGCAGGCCAAGGAGGAGATCCGGCACAGCGGCAAGCACACCGGACTCAAGATCGCGGCGCTGCTGGCCGCGGTGGCGATCGTCGCAGGTGTCGGCGGCTCTGCGCTGACGAAGGCCATCGACGCCATCGGGCAGAAAAACCTCGCCGAGCAGGAATCAAGCGCCTCTGTCGGCGCTATGGCTGAGCAGTCTGTCGAACAGGAACAGCCCGCAGCGCAGAAGCCGCAGGCCGACGCCTCCTACCGGCTCGAACGGACGCCCCTGCCGGAAACGCTCAAGTCCAACGAGGGCGACAAGACGCTCACGCCGGCACAGGTCTATAAGATGAACATCGGCGCGGTCTGCGGCATTTCCACGCAGGTCACAGCCGACCTCTGGGGCGTAGAAACGACCGGCATATGCACGGGCAGCGGCTTCGTCCTGACGGAGGACGGCTATATCGTCACCAATCACCACGTCGTCGCGGATGCGGACGAGGGCACGGTCGTCGTGCAGTTCTATTCAGGCGAGGAATACCCTGCCGCCATCGTCGGCACGGACAGCATGAACGACATTGCGCTTCTGAAGATCGAGGCAGAGGGCCTGCAGACCGTCACGGTCGGCGATTCCGACGAGGTCGAGGTCGGCGAGACAGTCGAGGCCATCGGAAATCCGCTGGGCGATCTGACGTTCACCATGACCGCCGGTTACATCAGCGCGCTTGACCGCGAGATCGACACCGACGGAACGGTCATCAATATGCTGCAGACCGACGCGGCTATCAACTCCGGCAACTCCGGCGGGCCGCTGTTCGATATGAACGGCAATATCATCGGCGTTACGACCGCGAAGGTATCCGGAACGACGGAGACGGGCGTGACCATCGAAGGGCTCGGCTTCGCCATTCCCATCAACGACGTGCTGCGCGTGGTGTATGACCTGCAGCAGTATGGCCGCGTCCGCGGCCGGGCCTATCTCGGCGTCACGCTGCAAAATCTCGACGCGGAGGTTGCGGAAATTTACGGCCTGCCCTCCGGACCGCAGGTCGTGACCGTGACGGAAGGCAGCTGCTCGGAAAAGGCCGGTTTGCAGCCGCACGATATCATTCTGGAATTTGACGGCCGCGAGATCAACGCGTATTCCGATCTTGTCTCCGCACTTTCCAAGCACCGGGCGGGCGACACCGTCAAGCTGAAGCTCTACCGCGCGGGCGCGGAGATCGAGGTCACGCTCACGCTCGACGAGCGGCCCGGCGAGGAGGAGATCAACGAGGCCGAGCAGCAGGCGCAGAACGAGCTGGAGGGCCAGTCCGGGCAGGAGGAAGAATTCACCGTCCCTGACTTTGACGGCTACGGCTACGATTACGGCGGATAAAAGGCATATCCCCCTGTCCATCGCATAAGGATGGACAGGGGTGATGTTTTATGAAGCAATTTTTCCGGCAGTACGGCAGACTGACGCTGGCGCTGGCGGCGGTGCTGGCGTTCTGCGCCGTTCTGCCGCTGCTGTTTCAGCAGAGCCGGTCGATCGAAACCGGGTCGTGGGGCCTGAGCTTCCGGACGGAGGGCCAGCCGCCCGCCGGCAACGCGTCAAAGGAGGCGCTGCGGCGCTATGACGCGGTCTATCTCGGCGATGAGACACAGAAGAAGATCTATCTGACCTTTGACGCAGGCTATGAAAACGGCTGCACGGAGCCGATCCTGGAGGCGCTGGCGAAGCACGGCGTCAAGGCGGCGTTCTTCGTTGTGGGCAACTACATCGAGCAGAACCCGGATCTTGTGCGCCGGATGCTGCGCGAGGGGCATATCGTGGGCAACCACACGTACCACCACTATGATATGTCGAAGCTTTCAGACGAAGCCGCCTTCAATCAGGAGCTGACGAGCCTCGAAACGCTCTACCGGGAGACGACCGGCGAGGACCTGCCGCGCTATTACCGCCCGCCGCAGGGCATTTACAGCGAAAAAAATCTTGAAATGGCGCAGAAGCTCGGCTACCGGACGGTATTCTGGTCGCTGGCCTACGTCGACTGGTATCAGGACAACCAGCCGACCGACGAGCAGGCGTTTTCCAAGCTCCTGCCGCGCATCCATCCGGGCGCGGTCGTGCTGCTGCACTCCACGTCGCAGACGAACGCGCGGATCTTGGACACGCTGCTGAGCAAATGGGAGGAGATGGGCTATTCCTTCGGAACGCTCGACGAGCTGTTCGCGTAGCCGTCACCATTTTCGGACCTCTGCATAACATGGAATGAGCGAGCGATCAAACGCTACGTTATCTTTCAGGAGGTCTTGTTATGTCTTGTAATCAGTCCGGATTCTGCGCCTTCGGCAACAGCTGGTGGTGGATCATCATCCTTCTGCTGATCTTCGGCACCGGCAGCAATGGCTGCGGCAATTCCTGCGGCTGCGACACCGGCTGCGGCTGCTGACAGCGCTACATGACGCAAAAGGGGAGCGGCGTGAGCCGCTCCCCTTGCGTGCGTGTCAGGGTGTATCTTCCGGCTGGCAGAGCGTGAAGCAGCTGCGGTCGGTGCGGAGCAGGCCGTCGCGCTGCATATTCGAAAGCTCGGCGGACATGGCGCTGCGGTTGACGGACAGGTAATCTGCCAGCTGCTGCCGGTCAAAGGGGATGCGGAAGCTGGCGCTGCCGGCCCGGCGTGCCTGCGCGGACAGATAAGCCAGCAGCTTTTCGCGCGTTGTGCGCTGGGAAAGAAAACCCGCCTTTTCATTCAGCTGCATATTTTTTTCTGCCAGCACCCGGATGAGGTTCTGCGAAAGCGTTTTGTGCTGCGCGCAGGCCTTTTCGCAGGGGGAGAAGACGGCGCGCACGTTCAGATACAGAACGCTCCCGTCCGTTGTGCACTGTACGCTCACCGGGGAAACGGCGTGCGCGCAGGCAAACGCTTCGGCAAACAGCTCGCCCGGCCCAACGGCGGCAAGCAGATTGCGGTTGCCCCAGAAATCCTCCTGCAGGACCTCGGCCTCGCCGGACAGGATGATCCCGGCGGATGAGGCTCTGTCTCCCGCCCGCAGCAGGAACTGCCCGCGCCGGAAGCGGGCCTGCCGCGCGGACAGACACGGCAGCATCTCCCGGATCTGCGCCCTGCGCAGGCCCCGGAACAGCGCACATTCGGTCAAAATGTTCAGTTCATCCATAATTTGAATCTCCTTTGTTTGAAAAACAACATACATTTTTTCTTCAGTATCCTATACTATGACCAGAAAGTCAAGTAACTGACGATTGGATCAGCAGTTACTTAAAAAGGGGATGATGAGCATGATCATGGACGGCTGCCAGGGCAAGCCGAGAACGCCGACCATTGAGGACCGGATCTGTCCGAACTGCGGCAATCCGATCGAGATTTTTTCCACAGACACGGAGGTCGCCTGCGATAACTGCGGCTTCATCGTGTACAACGACAAGCTCAGCTGCGTGCAGTGGTGCAAATACGCGAAGCAGTGCGTGGGCGAGGAAACGTATGAAAAGCTGATGATCATCGCGCGGCGCAATCAGGAAAAGGCCGACGCCGAGCGGCGCGCGAGATTGGAGGCCCAAAAGCAGCAGGAGGGACAAGCATGAAACGGACGATCATCGAAATCGACGAGACGGCCTGCACAGGCTGCGGCCTGTGTGCGCAGGCGTGCCACGAGGGCGCGATCGCCATCATAGACGGAAAAGCAAAGCTGATCCGGGACGATTACTGCGACGGGCTTGGCAACTGTCTGCCGGTCTGTCCAGTGGATGCGATCCGCTTTATCGAGCGCGAAGCGGCGGCATATGACGAGGAGGCTGTCAAAAAAGCGAAGCTCGAACGGCTGACGGAGGAGGCGGTCAGGGGCGTGCAGGCGGCAAAAAAGCCGGGCGCAAGCGCACCGGACAGGCTGGCCTGCGGCTGCGCCGGGACGCAGGTACGGACGCTTGCGCAGGAGTCCGCCGGACAGGACGCGCCCGCGCAGCCGGGCCGTCTGCAAAACTGGCCGGTGCAGCTGCAGCTCGTACCGGTGCGTGCGCCGTATTTTGACGGCTGCGACCTGCTGATCGCCGCCGACTGCACGGCTTACGCCTGCGGCAGCTTCCATGCGGACTTTATCCGCGGCCGCGTCACGCTCATCGGCTGTCCGAAGCTCGACCGCGCGGACTATGCGGAAAAGCTGACGGCCATCCTGACGGAGAACGACGTGCGCAGCGTGACGCTCACACGCATGGAGGTGCCGTGCTGCGGTGGGCTGGAATACGCCGCACGGCAGGCTGTCGCGGCAAGCGGAAAGGACATTCCCATGCGCGTCGTGACGTTCACAGCGGAGGGCAAAATCCTGCCGCAGGACGCCTGAAGCTGAAAAAAACAAAGAAAAACCCGGATCCCGCGCAGCTGCGGGATTCGGATTTTTTATGCAGATTGGCCAAAATTACTCTGGAAATTTTACAAAAATATAGAAAAACATTGGATGCACTTGACGCGGCGGGCAAATGGTCATATAATCGCGTTTGGTAGTTAAGCCCAAAAAAGATATTGCAATTTATTTTCATTTTTATGATTTTATCATACTTTTAACGGTTTCTTTACTTTGAAAGTATTATGTCGAAGGGCATCGAGAAGTTTCTGGAAAATATTGCAGAAAAGAAATTGAAAAATTTACCAGAATGTGCTATATTCATGATGTCGCAGCGATAAAAAAGTCAGTGTCTGACACAAACCATATTATGAGGAGAGGTCAAGAATGGAAAACCGTGTCAAAATTCTGATCGCAGATGGAAATGAGGAGTTTTGCGATCACGTCAAACGCCGTCTGGAACAGGTTCCCGGCTATGAGATCGTCGGTACGGCAGCCGACGGGCAGCGCGCGGCAGAGCTTATGCGCGTGACGAAGCCGGATATCCTGGTACTGGATCTGATGCTGTCGAAGCTGGACGGCATCGCGGTCCTGAAACGGGCGCGTGAGATGGACAAGCCGCCGGCAGCGCTGGTGCTGACGGGCTTTATGACGGAATACGTCGCCAACATGGCGGCGAGTCTCGGCGTGCAGTATTTCATGACGAAGCCGTGCGAGCTGGACGCCGTGGCCGAGCGCATCCACGAGATGACCGCGATCGATGGTCAGCTCCGTCAAAACGCCCAGCGGCGGCAGGAGGTCAACATCGAGGCAATGGTCACCTCCATCATCCATGAGATCGGCGTTCCGGCGCACATCAAGGGCTATCAGTATCTGCGCGAGGCGATCATGATCGCCGTGCAGGACATGGACGTCATCAACGCCATCACGAAGGTCCTGTACCCGCAGGTCGCCAAGACGTTCGCGACCACGCCGTCGCGCGTCGAGCGGGCCATCCGCCACGCCATCGAGGTCGCGTGGGACAGGGGCGATCTCGAAACGCTCCAGCGCTTTTTCGGCTACACCGTCTCAAACACAAAGGGCAAGCCGACAAATTCCGAGTTTATCGCGCTCATCGCCGACAAGCTCCAATTGCAGCTGAAAAACGGTCAGGTGATCTGAGCGACGTGATACAGCCGCTTCCTGTAGGGGCCAGAAACCTGCAAATTCGCCGTGAATTTCTAAAAATCACTGCTTTCCGTCAGCCCATGCCCGGAAGCGCTAACGCGCTTCCGGGCAGATTTTTTGTGTTCCGCGTAAATTTTTCTTGCGTATCGGGGAAAAGTATGGTATGATCTGTGCAAGTGGTTAAGGCTCTCTAACCAAACGGGTGGAAGCAGTCCTATCTGCCGCAGTCCGCAGGACAGGCGGAGAATGGGTGTACTGTATCCTGCGGTTAGAGATATCTAACTAATTTCAAACCGAAAGGACGAGCCTATGAGCGTTGTAATTCTTGGCGGCAACGAATGTATGGAGCGCCGCTACCGGGAGCTTTGCGAAAGCTACCAATGTCAGTCGAAGATCTTCACCAAGCCCGCCGGCGGCCTGCGGAACAAGCTGGGCAGCCCGGATCTGACGATCTTTTTCACCAATACCATGTCCCACAAGATGGTGCAGGGCGCGCTGAGCGAGCTCAAGGGCCGCGGGACGATCATCGAGCGCTGCCACACCAGCTCTCTGTCCGCGCTGCGCGGCATTCTGGACAAATACGCGGCGCAGGGAGCCTGCTGATGTCGGAAGAAATGGTTGTGCGGCAGGCCGCGCCGACGCTGGCCGGGATCAAGACCGGCAGTCTGTTCCCATGTCCGTGTGCGGAAAAGGACGTGCTGCTGGGCGAGATCCGCGCGTTCAACCGGCACTATCTTTCCCGCGGGCTGTGCCTGCTGCCGCTGCGGTTCACCGAGGGAAAGGCGATTTTGTACCTCTACCGTCCGGCGGCGCTGCAGCGTGATCTGCGCGCGCAGACGGCAAAGGCGCTTCTGGCGGACGCGGGATATCCCTGCGGCAGCTGCGGCGGATGCGTTGCGCGGCTGGTGCGCCGTATGCGCGAGGGCGCGGAATTCCCGCACGAGGTCGGCCTGTTTCTCAGCTATCCGCCGGAGGATGTCAAGGGATTCATTGAGAATCACGCGGCAAACGCCAAATGCACGGGCGTGTGGAAGGTCTACGGCGACGAACGGCAGGCGCGGCAGACGTTCGACCGCTATAAAAAATGTACGCAAACCTACTGCGAGCGCTGGCGCTCCGGCGTGGAGCTGGACCGGCTGGCGGTCGCAGACAGAATAGAAAGGAAGTCCTGATTATGAAAAAAACAGCAGTCATTTATTGGAGCGGCACCGGCAACACCGAGGCCATGGCAAACGCCGTCGCGGAGGGTATGCGCGAAGCCGGCGCGGAGTGCGCCGTCTGGAAGCCTGCGGACGTCGGCGCGGATGCAGTGAAGGAACTGGATGCCGCCGCACTCGGCTGCCCGGCGATGGGCGCCGAGGAACTGGAAGAGACGGAATTCGCGCCGATGTTCGACGCGGTGAAATCGGCGCTTGCGGGCAAGTCCGTCGGCCTGTTCGGCTCCTATGGCTGGGGCGACGGCGAATGGATGCGCACGTGGGAGGAAGACTGCGGAGCTGCCGGGATCAACCGTGTATCGGACAGCGTCATCTGCTGCGAAGCGCCGGATGATGAGGCGCTCGCTGCCTGCCGTGCGCTGGGCAGGAAGCTTGCCGAATAACGCTTGACAGTGCCGGTTCCCGATGCTATATATAGAAAAAACAGGATCGGGAGGCATTGAAGCATGGTACAGATCACAAAAGAGAGCGGTATGCAGAGCGCAGCGATCCCGTTCGCGTGGGTCGAGGTGCAGTACCCGGACAAGGCACAGTGGGATGAAGACGGCTTCTACGATATGGTGGAGCAGCACCTTGCCGCACTGCGGGAGCAGTACCGGGATTATGTCCGCGCGGACGTGTTCGGGCAGAACCCGTATTTCCGCTATTTCCGGAAATTCAAGAAGACGTACCCTGTCATGATGCAGTTCGAGTCCGTGCTGCTCAAGGGCAGGGAGTTCCCGCGCTGGAACGCCGTGACCGCCGTACCGTTTCTGGCTGAGCTGGAAACGCACGTGCTCTGCGGCACGCATGACGTTGACTGCCTGATGGGGCCGGTCGAGCTGTATCAGGCGGAAGCCAGGGAACCGTTTGCGGGCCTGCGCGGCGATGAGGTCCACACTTACCCCGGAGACGTCACCGGACGCGACGCGGGCGGCATCATCTTCAGCATGATCGCCGGTGCGGACGAAAGAACGTGTGCGCGGGAGGAAAGCCGCCATGTGTTCTACCCCGTCTTCGGCGTGCCCGGACAGGCACCCGACGCACTGCGCAGCGCGCAGACGCGCATGGCGGAATACGCAGCGCTCCTCGCGAAGGATGCGCAGATCGCGTGTGAATGGATCTGAAAAACGGCGGCCGGAGCTTCCGGCCGCCGCGGGTTTATGGTGAGGTACGAAAGTCTTCCGGCGAATCCGTACTGCCCGGCAAATTTCAAATGCAGAGCGTTTTTACCGCAGCCATTCAAGGGCAGCTGCTCACAAATCTGGCGTCCCGTAACAGGCGGCGCGTACCATAGCGCCCGTAGGGTGAATATGTGTGTTCGCAGCGGCTAAAAATCAGGGCTTGCCTGAAACGTACCCGCAGCAGGCACCAAACGCGTCCAAGCACTCTTTTCTTCCATATCTTTTCTCTTGCGAGAGAAAAGATATGGCCGCCGGAGGCTCGTCGGAACCGGCCTCGACGGAACGAGTCCCCGCTATGCGCGGAGCCTCTTATCCTCTGAGCACGTTTCCTCCTCGTTCCCGTCGAACCGCTCCGCTGGGTTCGCCGGGAATGCTTGAACCTCATAGTTGCACCGACATAAAAACCGCGGCGTCCGAACATTCAGACGCCGCGTGTGCTTTTATTCATCCCGGTACCGGAACAGTGCCCGGCTGAGGGCTAAGATCTCCGGCTCGTCGAGGGAATTTTCAAAAACTGCCGTTCCCGGTTTGCCGCATTGGCGCAGCATACCGCTTTGCGCAAGCTTCCGTTCGAGCTGCATCGCGACGCCGTGGCTGCCGTCCATGATCTCCGGCCCCGGCCCGACGATCCTGCGGATCGCGCCCGTCAGGAACGGATAGTGCGTGCAGCCCAGCACGATCCCGTCGACCGGCTCGCGCAGATACGGCGCGAGCTTTTCGGTCAGATACGCCTCCACGGCGCTCCCGCGCAGCTCCCCGCGTTCGACAAACTCCATCAGCCCCTCGCACGGCAGGCCGATGATCTGCGCGCGGTCGTCAAACTGGTGCTTGAGCGCCTGAAATTTCTCCTGCTTGATGGTCATGGGCGTGGCCATGACCAGAATCCTGCCGCCGGGGTATTTTTCTACGGCGGGCTTGAGCGCAGGCTCCGTTCCGATCACGGGAATGTCCGGGTAGACTTGCCGCAGCAGGCCGATGGCGGCGGATGTCGCCGTGTTGCAGGCCACGACGATGGCCTTGGCTCCGGCGCTTACCAGATGCTCCGCCGCCGCAAGGCTCAGCGCCTGGATATGCGCTTCGCTCTTGACGCCGTAGGGCGCGTGGAGCGAGTCGCCGTAGTACAGATAGTTTTCCTGCGGCAGCAGCCGCACCGTCTCGCGCAGGACGCTGATCCCGCCGAGGCCGGAGTCAAAAAACGCAACAGGCCGATCCTGCTTCTGCATACTCACGCCTCCAAAAACCGCACGATCTCATTCAGATCGTATTCCCCGCCGTCCATGTTGATGCGCAGCGTCCGCTCCGGCGGGAGGGTTTTGGCCCATTCGTCGTAAAGCTCCTTGAGCTCGTACACATACATGAGGTCGAGATCGTCCTCGTATTCCCGCCCGCGCTGGCGCATATGCTCGATGATCGTGCTGACGGAGCAGTCGAGATAGAGATACTTGTCGACCGGCGGCATCAGCGACGCGATGCCGTGCGCCAGCTTGCAGAGAATGCCGAATTCGTCCTGCGTCAGATCCTGCTGGTTCAGGCGGTATTTCGCGATGACCAGATTTTCCAGAAACGCGCGGTCAAAGAAGAAAAACTCGGTGTCGCCGACCTCCGGCCGCCACTTCTCGTCGTCAAAATACAGCGAGAGGAAGCTCACCTGCGAGTGAAACGACCAGCGTTTGGAATCGGAATAGTATTCATTGATATAGGGGTTGTCCTGCGGGCGCTCCTCATGAAACGCGGCGCGCGGGCCGAAATATGCTGTGAGCCGCTGCAAAAGCGTCGTCTTTCCCGCGCCGACAGTGCCGCAGATCGCGATGTACTTCATATCCGCCCGCCTCCTTCGTTTACACAAAACGCTTTTCTATTCTACAACATCCAGCCGGTGGAAGCAAGATGCAAAACTGCCGAAAAACACGGCGTCCCGCTTGCAAACCTCCCGGCGGCATGATACGATAGAAAAAAGAAAAGGGGAGGGTGCTGCAATGAACTACGCGGCGATCAAAAACTGCGATATTGCCAACGGACCCGGCGTGCGGGTCAGTCTGTTCGTCTCCGGCTGCCGCCACCACTGCAAGGATTGCTTCAATCCCGAAACGTGGGACTTTGCCTGCGGCGAGCCGTTTGATGAGGCTGTGATGGACAAGCTTCTCGCCCTGCTGGCTCCCGGCTATATCCGGGGCATCACGTATCTCGGCGGCGAACCGTTTGAGCCGGAGAACCAGCCGGGGCTGCTGGAGCTTTCGCGCAGGATCCGGGCGGCCTATCCAGAAAAATCCATCTGGTCGTTCACGGGCTATCTCTTCGACCGCGACATTCTGGCAAAAAAGCTCGGCCCGTGGGAGGTCACGCAGGAGCTTTTGTCCTATCTCGACGTGCTGGTTGACGGGCCGTTCGTTGCAAGCCTCAAAAATCTGAACCTGCGCTTCCGCGGCTCGTCCAATCAGCGGCTGATCGACGTGCCCGCAAGCCTGAAAACCGGAGCCGTTGTCCTCTGGGACGAGCGGCAGTAGGAGGAAGTCTATGCCTGTGATCAAGATCCACTATTTTTCCGACGATCTGCCCCGTCTGCAAAAAACCAGCAAGGGTGACTGGATCGACCTGTACTGCGCACAGACCATGACGCTTCACGCGGGGGAGTTTGCGCTTGTCCCGCTGGGTGTGTCGATGCAGCTGCCGGAGGGGTACGAGGCCCGCACGGCCCCGCGCTCATCCACGTTCAAGCGCTGGGGCATTCTGCAGGCCAACTCCGTCGGCGTGATCGACAACAGCTACTGCGGCACGAACGATGAATGGAAGCTGCCGGTCTACGCCACGCGCGACACCGTGCTCGAAAAGGGCGACCGCATCTGTCAGTTCCGCATCTATGAGGTGCAGCCGCCCATCAGCTTTGAAGAATGCGACACGCTTTCCGATACCGACCGGGGGGGCTTCGGCTCGACCGGCGTGCGCTGATTGTTTGAAACACATACTCCGATACAAGAAAGGATGATTTGGTTATGAAAACGTTGCTCAAGGGCGGCACGGTCGTCTCTGCGGCAGGCTCCCGCGTTGCGGATGTGCTGGTGGACGGCGAGAAGATCGCTGCTGTCGGCGAAGGACTGGCAGTGGACGGCGCAAAGGTCGTCGACGTGCGCGGCAAGCTGCTCTTCCCCGGCTTTATCGACGCGCATACGCATTTTGACCTCGACGTCTGCAACACCACGACCGCCGACAACTTTGACACCGGCACGCGCAGCGCCATCCACGGCGGCACGACGATGGTCATCGACTTTGCCTGCCCGAATAAGGGCGAGACACTGGGCTACGGGCTTGATCTCTGGCACAAAAAGGCCGACGGCCGGTCCAGCTGCGACTATAGCTTCCACATGACCATTGACGACTGGAACGAGGGCATCAAAAATGAAATTCCGGCCATGTTTGCCGCCGGTATCCCATCGTTCAAGATGTACATGACGTATCCCGCCATGATGATCGGCGATCAGGACCTGTTTTCCGCGCTGCTGGAGCTGAAAAAATACGGCGGCATCGCGGGCGTTCACTGCGAAAACGCGGGCGTGATCGATGCGCTGATCGCGCAGCACAAGGCGGAAGGGAAGACGGCCCCGTCGTCCCATCCCGAGTGCCGCCCGAATCCGCTTGAGGCGGAGGCCGTGGCCCATCTGCTGCGCATTGCGGAGGTCGCGGACGTTCCCATCGTGATCGTGCACCTGAGCACGAAGGAGGCGCTGCTCGAAGTTATGCACGCGCGTGAGCGCGGCCAGAAGGTCTATGTCGAGACGTGCCCGCACTATCTGCTGCTGGACGACAGCGTCTATGATCAGGAGGACTATTCCGCCTCTGCGCGCTATATCTGCGCGCCGCCCATGCGCAAAAAGGAGGATCAGGCGGTTTTGTGGAAGGCCCTTGCCAACGGCAGCATCCAGACCGTCTCGACCGACCACTGCAGCTTTACTCTGAAACAGAAGGACGCCGGACGCGGCGACTTTACGAAGATCCCCGGCGGTCTTCCCGGCGTGGAAACGCGCGGCGAGCTGCTCTATACCGCAGGCGTGGCCGAAGGCCGCATCACAAAGGAGCAGATGTGCGCCCTGCTGTCCGAAAACCCCGCCCGGCTCTATGGCGCATATCCGCGCAAGGGCGTTCTCGCGCCCGGCAGCGACGCGGATATCGTCGTCTACGATCCTGAGGCTGACACAGTCATCACCGCGCAGACGCAGCTTTCCGCCGCAGGCTACACGCCCTATGAGGGCTTCAAGACCAGGGGTTCCGTCGCACAGGTCTATCTGCGCGGCACGCTCGCCGTCGACCACGGCGAAATGAAGACCGGCCCCATCGGCACGTACATCCCGCGCCATCCGGGAAGTCTGTAAGCATAAGCGCAGCGGCCCGGCACGGGCTGCTGCGCTGGTTTCTTTCTGGATTTGATTGACAGTGCCCGGAAACTGTGGTACAGTGAGATCACAGCCAGTGTTATACGGGGCGTCTGGGACGTGGTTGCCGGGGGGGCTTCGGCCTGTTGATCCGCTTCGGGCGGGCACATCGGTATCGTCGGAAACACTGGTGATAAATACAGCCTCCCATTCTCATGCATGGCATGACAACGGGAGGCTGTTTCGCAGATTCCTGCCGCTCAGGTTTGCCGGGCGGCTTTTTCCATGAGCTTCTGATAGACCGGGCGCATGGCAGGCTCGGAGACGGAGGATAAAACATCTTGCACCGAAAGCCAGCGGACGGCGCTGTTTTCATCCGGCTTGCAGCGGATGGGGGATTTGTCGTCGGCCTCCAGCAGATACGTCGCGTTCAGATGCAGGTGGGCGCAGACGAATTTTCCACGCTTGACGTGCGGCGCGACGTGCAGGATTTCGAGTGAGAAGATATCCGGGGAGACGGGCGCGGCCAGCACGCCGGATTCCTCATTTGCCTCGCGCAGCGCGACGGAAAGAAGGTCGGCTTCCCCATCGGCGTGTCCGCCGAGCCAGGCCCAGGACTGATAGAGATTGTGATAGGCCATGAGCACCTTCGTCCTGTCCGGGTTTACGATCCAGCAGGAGGCGGTAAAGTGCGCCGTAGCGTTTTCGCGCGTAAGGAGATCGGAGAAGCAGTCCATGTCGGCCAGCATCTGCCGCCGGTCGGCCTCCTCCTGCTCGTTATAAGGCGCAAACGCCTCGATCTGCGCGCGCAGGCGGGTAAGCTCAGTCATGCTCGTAGGCCATCATCTTGTCGATGCGCCGCTGGTGACGTTCGACGCCGGAGAACGCCGTGTCCAGCCACACGTCGACGATCTCAAGCGCCAGCATTTCGCCCGTCACGGCTGCGCCGAGGGCCATCATGTTGGTGTCGTTGTGCTCGCGGGTGAGTCTTGCGGACATGGGATTATCGAGCAGCGCGCAGCGGATGCCCTTGACCTTGTTGGCCGTGATGGACACGCCGATGCCGGTCGTGCAGCAGACAATGCCGCGGTCGCATTCGCCGCTGGCGACGGCCTGCGCCGCCGGGCCCGCAAAGTCGGGATAGTCACAGCTGTCTTTCGTGTAGCAGCCGAAGTCCTTATAGGCAAGGCCGCGCTGTTCGAGATGCTTCATAATGGCGTGCTTGAGATCAAGCGCGCCGTGGTCACAAGCGAGAGCGATCATAGGGGTGTTCCTCCTGCGGTTTTTCTTTTATTATACCGCAGAGGACACAATTTGCAAGCGCAATCGTTTCAGCCGCTGACGCTGATGCTGCGGACAAGGCCGTCCGTGCCGGTGCGAATGATGCAGGAAAGCTCCCCGCAGCCGATGTCGATCGTATAAAAGCCGTCATGATCCCACCAAATCCACGCGCAGAGCGCGTCGCCGGAACTGCCGTAGAGGAACTGTTGCCGCTCCTGCTCCGGCGTCCAATCGGCAGCGGGAAGCGCGGCTAGAACATGGTCCAGATTGTCGCCGAGCTGAATGCCGCGCAGGAAGTCCGGCGAGGAGCCGATTCCCGGCCCGCCGTAGAGCAGCTCGTCCTCGCAGTACCATGCGTCCAGCCGGACGGTGCCGTCGCTGTGCTGTGTAAATTGATAGCTCACACCGTCGACCGTAAAGTTGTCCCCGCGCATTTTGCCCTTCCGGACGGGACTGCCCTGATAGGCTGCCGCCCTTTGCAGAACGGCTGCGTAATCCATGCCGGGGAAGACCCCGTTCGGAAGCACAAGCTCACAGCGCTGCACCGGCAGAGAACGGTCTGTCTCTGCCGCATCGGGAAGCGCGATGGGGTCGCCCGACAGCGATGCGTCCGTATACATCTCCACGCGGTCGTCAGAGCGCCAGCGTGTCAGATCGAACCGGTCGCTGCCGCTTGAAAAGCGGCCTGTGTGCAGATCCTGTTCCAGATAGCCGAAGCGGGCCTTCGGCGCGTTGATGTCGATCAGCCACCACGCACCGTCCAGCAGCGGCGCACCGAGCGGGTGCACCTGCCCGTTTTCCTCACAGACAAGCTGCGTTTTCGTGTGCGCAAGCGTGCAGTCAGTCCTGCCCTCCGGGCAGGAGGACGTTTCCGTTTCGAGCCGGAACGTGTATCCGTCCGCGCTTCCCAGCGTCACGGAAGCGCCTGCGCAGGCGGTAAAGCTCGCGGCCATCTGCTTTAGCAGCTGCCCTTCATAGCGTGCCTGCAGATACGGGTTATAGCCGGAAGCATCGGTTTCATCCGCCCCGCGCGGCCAGTGGATCGTGACCTCGTAACAGCCATCTTTTGCGCCGCAGAGATAGACCATCTTGTTCTGCTCACCCGCCTCGACGGAGATCGTCTCGCCACGCTGCGTCACCTCGCTGAGACAGCCGCGCGCGGTATAGCCGGCGGAGCATTCGGTGATCGTCTTTTCAACATAGCGGACGGCGAACGTCGAGCCGGTGCTGTAGGTGCTGCGCCAGAGGTCGTCCTGCTCGTCATATTCCCAGCCGGTCGTGGGCAGATACGCGCCCCAGCCTCCGGCTTTGTCGGTGAAGGTGCGAAGGTACGCGTCAATATGAACGGCCCTGCCGTAGCCGTCCATGCCGTTATAGAAGCTCGGATAGAAATAGCCCTGTATATTATTCGCACCATGGGTCGCGGCGTAAATGTCGCGCAGATAGTCCGTCAAGCGCCCGGACTGTTCATACACGGCCAGCGCCGTGCCGTCCGTGTCCTTTGTCCAGCCGAGCAGGCGGTAGTCCTGCGTCTGGCTGCGATAGGTGACGGTCACGAGATAGCGGGTGTTGTCCACCAGATATTCCTGCCCGTCGATGTGCGACAGGCCGGTATCGGTGCCCAGCATGAAGGTGCGCCCGTCGGCATTTTCCGGCGCGATCGCAATTTTGTAGCTCCAGAGCTGCAAGTCTCCCTCCGGGTCGAGGCCGGACAGGGATGCAAGCTGCTCGAGGTTCACCATCTGCGCGTCCTGCACCGTATCTGTTACAGTCTCAAATCCGCCGTCGGTCAGCACCTTATATTCGATTGGCTCCGGCAAAATGACCTGCGCGATATAATATTCGGCGTAGTCCTCTATACTGGAAAAGAACGCGCTTGTCGGGAGCGTGCTGTCTGCCTCTGCGGGGCTGTCTGCGGTAGAAGAAGCGGGCGGCTCTTCCTCCGGCTGCTCTGCGTCCGTCTTCGGGTCGGTCAGGAAGCACACGGCCACGGCGATGGACACGAATACCGCCGCCAGCACGACCCAGAACGCAGGCTTTTTGTAATTTAAAACGGACTTGATGCGGCCCTTCACGCCCGTCTCGCCGAAGGCCAGCGGGCAGGCCGTGATCATCCGGCGCGGGACGCTGCATTGCAGCAGCGCACGGGAATAGGCCGTCTTGCAGCTCTCTCCCAGCTCGCGCACGACCTTTTCATCGCAGGCCGCCTCGATATCGCGGCAGAATAAAACATACGCCAGCCAGCAGACGGGGTTGAACCAGTATGCCGTCAGGAGCAGGAAGCCCAGCGGCTTCCAGAGCTGGTCGCCGCGCTTTAAATGTGCGCGCTCGTGCGCCAGAACCATGTCCTGCGCGCCGGGCTCCAGCCCGAAGGGCAGATAAATTCTTGGTCGAATCACGCCGAGGATGAACGGGGACGGGACGAATTCCGACTGGAACACGTTTCCCTCCAGCCGCACCGCCGTGCGCACACGAAGCCGCAGGCGCAGCGCGGAAATGGCCGCGTACAGGACAAGCACCGCGCAGCCGCCGAGCCAGACCCACGCGGCAAGCCACGTCAGAATTTGCAGCGGGTTCGCGCTCTGCGCGGGGTCGGGCGTGAATGCAGCCTGTAAGGGCGGATTTACAATGGCGTCGACCGCCGGGATGCCGCTCGTGATGGCTGGCGCGGCGGAATACACGATCTCCGGCTGCACCGGCTCCGCGCTCGGAATGAGGCTCAGCACGCTTTCAATCGAGAACGGGCACAAAAGCCGCACCGCCGCCAGCGCCCACAGGGCGCACAGCAGCCATTTCGGCGCTTTTTTGAACGCCAGCCGCACCAGCACGACCGCAAAAATCAGAACCGCCGCAGACAGGCTGCGGTTGAGAAAGCCAAGAAAAAGATTTGTCATGGCCGCTTCTCCTCATAGCCGTCGATCATGGCGCGCAGCCGGTCGACCTCGTTCTGCGAAAGCTTCGTCTTGCGCGCGAACGCCGCGATAAACGCGGGGAGAGAGCCTTCGAACGTCTTCTCGACCAGCTCGTCCAGCTCTGCCGCCTGCGCCTCGTCCTTGGAGACGAGGGAGGAGACGAGGCCGTTTTCGTTTTTTACGATGCCGCGCTCGCCTAGACGGTGGATGACCGTATACGTCGTCGTCCGGCTCCAGCCGAGCCTTTCTTTGCACAGCTTCGCCAGCTCCGCGCTGGGCAGCGGCTCATGCTCCCATAAAATCAGGCAGAACCGGTATTCGCTCTCAAAGATCTTCGGGGTGGACATAGGCATTCCCTCCTTGTCTAATACGTTAGACTGTAATTGCAGTCTAACGCATTAGACTGCTCTTGTCAAGCCCCCTTTGCAAAAGGGCAGCTTTTTGCGGACAGAAAATTTTCGGCAGGATGCAACCCTTGCGGAATTTTTGCGTGTAGGAAAGAGAAGCGCGGATGCGAACGCGGCGCGGCCCACAATATCTTGTGGCGGGTGTTACGTCTACCTCGCAACATGGGCCGAAAGGGGCTGAAATGCTTGGTAAAACAGACATTTTCGTAAAAATCGGTTGCATTTTTTAATTTTTATGGTAAACTGGTTACATAAAATCTGCGGCTGCAATCGGCTGCAAATTGAAAGAGGTGCACTTATGAAGCGTACATTTGGAAGATTCATGAGCCTGCTGCTGGTGCTCGCCATGGTATTGGCGATGGTTCCGGCGGCATTGGCTGCAAATCAGGCGTACAGCGTCGAGCCGGACTCGACGATCAAGATCAAGACGTCGATCACAGGCTTTACTGTGACAAACTGGGAATCCAGTGATGAGAGCGTCGCGACAGTCGCAGCTGTCAGCGGCAGCAAAACAGAGGCGATCGTGACCGGCAAAAAGGCCAGCAACACGGCCATCCGGATCACGGCTACCGGTACATTGGCAAATGGCAGATCCCATTCGGAGTATTTCACGGTTTATGTGCGGGACGCATATACCCTTACGCTGGCGCTCAGCAACAGCAATATCAACGGCACGGTTGCGCTGAATCAGGGCGACACCAGAACGCTCACCGCGACTGTCACGGTCGGCAGCAGCGGCGTGACCGCAGGCAATCTGGCAAACTGCGAAGTTCATTTCACCAGCGATAACGATGCCATCTCGGTTACTCCTGCCAGCGCGAAGGTCACCGCAAGCACAGTCGGCAACTATACGACCTATAAGGTTGAAGCGACTGTCGAAGCAGAGAAGGTCGGCGGCGCAACGCTGACGGCGCAGGTCTGGTATCAGGGTAAAGATGGCATGAAGCCGTCCACGTCCGCGACTGCGACCAAGACCATCGGCTTCAGAGTCAGCGGCGCGGCGACGATCTCGGTCACGCTTCCGACCGCCCAGCAGGTATTGTCGCTGGAGGCAGGCGGCACGTCTGCCACGCTGCAGCCGAAGGTGACCGGCTATTCCGGCACAGCCCAGCCGAAGCTGCTGTATCTGTATGACACCAAGGATAACAATCTGTATGTCCGCCCCAACGCTTCGACGACCTCTGCGACCGTCGAGCCGTACAAGGCCTGCGACGCGACGAATATCTATATCTGCATTGAAAGCTATAATATCGGCAAGACATATAATGATGTCAAGGATGACCCGGAGCATTCGATTACCGGTTCTTATGCCGTCTGCACGGTCAGCATCAAGAATAAGGGCATGGCTGTCACCGCGCTGGAGGTCAGGAACGATCAATCCGTGACTGTGACGGACATTGACGGGAAGACGACCACGACCCGCCTGCAGACCCAGCTCGACAGCGGCGCGATGGTCTTCGGCCTGCAGGATTCAAACTATAATCACGATAAGAACGGCACAAATATTAAAAACTCCAACCTGATCTTCACCGAGCTCACACTGACCGCGCGCATCAAGGCGCCCGACACGCTGCTTAACAGTGAAACGGATCGGAAAAATGCGTACTCCCGCATCGAGTGGACAAGTTCCGCGCCCACTGTTGCAAAGGTAAGTGAAACGAATTCGGACAAGGATTCGGCGACCGCGAAGATCAAGGCGGTCGCACCCGGCACGGCGACGATCACCGCGAAGGTCGACGGCAATGTTACCGCAACCTATAATGTTACGGTCTATCAGGGTCGTGCATACAAGATCACCGAAGAGCCGAGCATCGGTGAGACGGTCGGCAAGATGACGGACACCGAGCTCAAAGCTATGTTCGAAAAGGAATCGGCCAAGGTCGAGATTCAGACCAGCATCTACGCTGACGAAGTGATGATCTACGAGCTGCCGGTCAAGACGGCAGAAGTCGTAAACGGCACGAACGGCGGCAAGAAGTTCAAGTATACGCTCAACGGCCTCAAGACGGCTACGAAGGAATTCTTCTACAACAGAGAAGACCCGAACGGCACAGGCGTTACGACGGACAGACAGGTGACCTTCTCCGACATTTCCTTCTCGGAGCAGCCCGCAAACGCGGCCTATAAGATCACGGACACCATTGCCGATCTGGCCATGACAGCGTCGGTTTCGACGGGCAAGATCAAATCCGTGGTCTGGTACATGAACAGCGACCAGACGACCGGCGGTGTGGATAAAGCAATTCAGACAGACAAAATTACCGATAAGCCTACGAACTACCGTTCGGTTCTGTCCAATCTCAAGCAGTACATCACCGGTACCGGAACCTATGTGTTCTACTGCCGTGTCACGACCGACGACGGCAAGTATGCCGAAACACGCAAGGCCATCATCACCATCACGGGTGAGAACCACATCAACATTGTCTTCAACCCGACTACGGTAAAAGCCGGCGGGACGTTCACCATCACCGGCACGCCGCAGGAGTATGTGAGCGGCAAGCTGACCAATGTGACCGGCAAGACCTATACGATCACATGGTCCTCGAGCGACGAGAACATCGTTAAGCTCTCCAGCAAAACCAGCACCAACAGCAGCCCCTCCATCACCGCGACGGCCAAGGCAGGCGGTCAGGTCACCATCAAGGCTGAAACGACGATCGGCGCGAAAAAGTATGCTGCCGAAGTGAAGTTCACCGTCACTGTCCCCGAGGCGGACACTGTCAGCGTGACGCTCGGCGAGAACGACACCTATGTCCAGCTCGACGGCAGCAAGCTCGCCGCGGCAGTCAAGACCGCCGCGAAGGTCACGCCCAGCACCTTTACCTTTGAGTCCCCGGCCAACGGCACGCTCTATACCTCGAGCGCCATGTCCGGCACGGTCAGCACGACGACCAAGTATTCTGCCAGCGAAGTCAGCAAGATGGTCTACCGTCCGACGAGAACCACCGGCACGCATACCATCAGGTACGCCGCCTATGACGGCAGCGCCCAGATCGCGACCGGCACGATCAATGTCGTGACCAGCGCAAGCACGGTCGAATACCATATCTCTGCCAACGAGAAGCAGCAGATGGTCGTCAGCGACTTCCAGCGCGTCTACGGCTCCGGTCTGAGCTCCGTGACCTTCGGCACGAACAGCAATTCCCACGGCGCGCTGTACAAGGGCAGCACGACCAGCTCCGGCAAGGTCGGCAGCGAGGCCTACAGCGTCTCGACCGGCTCGAACCTGCTGAAAAACGTCTGCTTCATCGCGGGCAGCACCACGTCGAAGTACACCGTGACCATCCCCTTCACGGCAAACGGCTCGTCCGGTCAGATGAACGGCCAGCTTGTGGTCTATGTCAATGACACCCACACGCTGAACTCCACCGGCGCGTCCTTCCGCTCCATGGGCATCGCGGGTGAGCTGACGCCGGAAAACGCCACCGGCAGCACCTACATCACCATTGACCGCATCGTCGGCGGTAAGCTTTACTCCGCCTACACCAGCATCAAGAACTGCACCGCGCTGACCAGCAAGGATTTCGGCAGCACGAAGTTCTACTTCTCTGGCTCCGGCAGTCTGGATAACCTCTATATCCTGCCGCTGGCCGACAGCAAGAGCGTCGAGGTCAGCTACACCATCGACGGCAGCACGAAGGGCACGCTGTCCTTCAAGGTCAACCAGCAGACGGCCTCCAACCAGTTCACGGATGTGAGCGGCTCGTACAAGTGGGCGGCCAACTCGGTCGACTTCATGTACATGAACGACATCATCAAGGGCAACAACACCAAGAACCCGAAGCTCTTCGGGCCGGGCGCCAAGATGACCCGCGCCATGCTCGTCACGGTTCTCTACCGTGCGGCAGGCGAGCCCACCGTTACCGGTATCACCAACAAGTTCACCGACAACAAGCAGGGCCAGTACTACTACAACGCAGTCCTCTGGGCCTCCAACATGGGCATTGTCAACGGCGCGACCGCCACGACCTTCGACCCGAACGGCAATGTCACCCGTGAGCAGATCGCGGCTATCCTGTACCGCTACGAAGGCAGTCCGACCGTGACCGGTTCTCTGAGCGGCTATCCCGATCAGGCGCAGGTCAGCTCCTTTGCCGTCACGGCAATGCAGTGGGCTGTCGGCACCGGCATCATCACCGGCGTCACCTCCGGCGGCAGGACGACCCTCTCCGCAAAGGGCAACGCCACCCGCGCTCAGGTCGCCGTCATGCTCCACCGCTTCCTGACGTTCTAAGCATATCGACCCCTCGCCCCCGGCTCACGCCGGGGGCGTTTTTTGCGCACAAAAAGGCGCCCCTTTCAAGGCAATGTCATCAACTTAAGGTCAGCACACATCAGATTTACACAGAGAACGACCGGCACTCGAACAGGGCTGGTAGGGGCGGGGCTCTGCTCCGCCCGGCGGAGGGCACTCGTTTTAACGGGAATCTCGGGCGGATACGAATGCAGTTTCCTACTTGTATGTACGGGCCGATGCCTACTCGGCCCATTTGGAAGCTCCGAATTCGCCGAAGAGTTTCAAAAGAACCGGTGCATTCTGCGGGCGGACAGAGTCGTCCGCCCCTACAGCCGAATGCGCACGTGCATACGGATTCGCCGAGGCTTTCCAAAGATTCAGGGCATCCTGCCGGACGGAGCAGAGCCCCGCCCCTACCAACTGCGTTTGAATTTCGCCGGTTTTCGCGGATAATGGGGAATCTATCCGCCTTAGTATGAAAAATCTCCCCTTGCCGGGCGGCAAGGGGAGGAGATGAGGGCGTTTACCCTTCGAACTGACTGTGGTACAGATTGGCGTAGAAGCCGTTTATGGCGAGCAGGTCCTCATGGCGGCCCTGTTCGATGATGTGGCCGTCCTTCATAACGAGGATGACGTCCGCTTCGCGGATGGTGGACAGACGGTGGGCGACGACGAAGCTTGTCCGGCCCTGCATCATGGTGTCAAACGCCTGCTGGATATGCGCCTCGGTGCGCGTGTCGATGGAGCTGGTCGCTTCGTCGAGGATGAGCATGGGCGGCAGGCAGAGCATCACGCGCGCAATGCACAGCAGCTGCCGCTGTCCGGCGGACAGCGTGCCGCCCGTGTCGGACAGCACCGTGTCATAGCCCTCCGGCAGACGGCGGATAAAGGAATCCGCGTGCGCCATGCGCGCGGCGGCTTCAACCTCGGCATCCGTCGCGTCCGGCTTTGCAAGGCGGATGTTCTCGCGCACGGAGGCCGTCTTGAGCCAGGTATCCTGCAGCACCATGCCGTACTGGCGGCGCAGGCTCTCGCGCGTGACGGAACGGATCTCGCTGCCGTCGACGGAAATGGAGCCGTCCTTCACGTCATAAAAGCGCATGAGCAGATTGATGAGCGTCGTCTTGCCGCAGCCCGTCGGGCCGACGATGGCAATGCGCTGGCCGGGCTTTACGGAGAGATTCAGATTTTCGATCAGATGCTGCTCCGGCGTGTAGGAGAACGCGACGTTCTGCAGCTCTACGCTGCCGGAGACGGCTTCAAGCTTCTTCGCGTCCAGTGCGTCAGACGTTTCGGCAGGCTCGTCGATCAACTCGAAGACCCGTGCGGCGCAGGCCAGCGCGTTTTGAAGCTCCGTGACCACGCCGGTGATCTCGTTGAAGGGCTTGGCGTACTGGTTCGCGTAGCTGAGGAAGCACGACAGCCCGCCGACCGTGATCGCGCCTGCCACGGCGCTGAGCGCGCCGGTAAAGCCGACGCAGGCATAAATAATATTGTAAATGATGCGCGTGGACGGGTTCGTCATGGACGAAAAGAACGTCGCACGCATGGTCGCCGCCGTCAGACGGTCGTTGATCGCGTCAAACTGGCGCAGGCTCTCGTCCTCGTGCGAGAAAGCCTGCACGACGCGCTGACCGCTCAGCTGCTCGTTGATCAGCGCGGTCTGCTCCCCGCGTGCCTTGGACTGCAGCTGGAACATGGAATAGGTATGCCCCGCGATGAACTTTGCCACCAGCAGCGAAAGCGGCGTCAGCAGCACGACGACGAGCGTGATCTTCCAGCTGATCGAAAGCATGAAGCCGAGCGTGCCCACAATGGTCAGAACGCCGGTAAACAGCTGCGTGAAGCCCATGAGCAGGCCGTCTGCGAACTGGTCGACGTCGGCGATCATGCGGCTGAGCGTGTCGCCGGAGGGGTGGCTGTCCAGATACGCAAGCGGCAGCCGCTGCAAGTGGGAAAATGCCTGACGGCGCACGTCGCGCGTCACGCAGAAGCAGACGCGGTTGTGAATGGCCGTCATGACCCACTGCAAAATTGCCGTCAGTCCGGCAAGCACGGCGATTCTGACCGCCAGCGTACTGACGGCGGCAAAATCGACCTGTCCGGGGCCGACGATCTGGTCGATCGCGTCGCCGACCAGAATGGGGATATAGAGCGTGCCCGCCACGCTGGCCGCGGCCAGCAGCAAGGATGCAAGCAGCAGCGGCAGATACCGCCCAAGGCTTTTTAACACGCGCCGCAGCGCCCAGGAGGATGTATGCTTCATGATGCACTCGCCTCCCCCTTCTCCTGCGACCGGCAGATTTCCTGATAGACCGGGCAGGTCTGCTGCAGCTGTGCATGCGTGCCGAGTCCAGCCATGCGGCCGTCGTCGAGCACAACGATCTTGTCCGCGTGCCGGATAGACGACACGCGCTGCGAGATCAGCACGACTGTGGGTTTCCACGGAAGCTTCGACAGCGCCTTGCGCAGCGCTGCGTCCGTCGCGAAGTCCAGCGCGGAGGCGCTGTCGTCCAGAATGAGAAGCTCGGGCCTGCGTACAAGCGCGCGGGCGATGGTCAGCCGCTGGCGCTGGCCGCCGGAGAAGTTGCGCCCGCCGGGTTCGACCTCGGCGTCCAGCTGGCCCTTCTTATCCTGCACGACGCCATCCGCCTGCGCTGCGCGCAGTGCGTCCCAGAGCGCCTCGTCGGACGCATCCGCATTGCCCCAGTACAGATTGTCCCGGATGGTGCCGGAGAAGAGCAGCGCCTTCTGCGGCACAACGCCGATGCGCGTCCGAAGCGCCTGCAATTGAAGCGTTTTCACGTCCTCGCCCCGCACGAGCACCTGTCCGGCTGTCGCGTCATAGAAGCGGGGGATCAGATTTGCCAGCGTCGATTTGCCGGAGCCTGTGCCGCCAATCACGCCAATCGTCTCGCCGGGCGCGGCACAGAAGCTGATATCGGTCAGCGCATCCGCGCCTGCCTGCGGATAGCGGAAGCTGACGTGCCGGAATTCCAGCTCCGCCTCTCCCGCGCCGTCCGGCAGCGCGTCCGCGCCGCTCACCATGCTGGACTTCGTGTCCAGCACCTGCGAAATGCGGCCCGCGCAGGCGGCGGATTTTGTGATGTTCAGGATCAGATTGGCAAACTTGATCAGCTCGACCAGGATCTGCGACATATAGTTATAAAGCGCGATCAGCTGGCCCTGCGTGATCGCGCCCTCGTTCACGCGGACGCCGCCCACGCGCAAAATCGCGACAATGGCCAGATTGATGATCACATACGTCAGCGGATTGAGCAGCGCGGAAAGTCTTCCGACAAACTGCTGCGCGGAAAACAGATCTCCGGTTTTCTCCGCGAAGCTTTCCGTCTCTGTCTGTTCGCGGGTAAAGGCGCGGATGACGCGCACGCCGGACAGATTTTCCTGCGCCGCACCGGTCACGCCGTCGAGCTTCGTCTGCACGCGCCGGTAGAGCGGAATGCAGCTGAGCATGATGGCAAACACAACGGCAAAGAGCACCGGGATGGCCACGGCGAAGATAAGCGCCGACTTTGTGTCGATGGTAAAGGCCATGAGCATCGCGCCGAAAACCACGATGGGCGAACGCAGCAGTAGGCGGAGCGTCAGATTGAGGCCCGTCTGCACCTGATTCATGTCGCTCGTCATGCGCGTGACGAGCGTGGCCGTGCCGAGCCGGTCAAGCTCGGCGTAGGACAGCGACTGGATGTGCGCAAAAAGCGCACGGCGCAGGCTGCCCGTCGCGCCGGTCGCGGCCTTGGCGGAAAAATACTGCGCGCACGTGGCGCTGGCAAAGCCGCACAGGCCGAGTCCGACCAGCACAAGGCATTTTTTCAGGATATACGCCGTATCGCCGGACGAAATGCCGACGTCGATGATATCCGCCATGATGAGCGGCACCAGAAGCTCAAACGCGGCCTCGAGCAGCTTGAAGCACGGGGCCAGGATCGCCTGCAGGCGGTAGAGCCGCAGGTAAACAAGCAGTTTTTTCATGGGTTGTTTCTTCTCTTTCTTCTGCTATTCAATGGATTTGAGCGCCTGCGACATATCGATTGTGCGGATCTTCCGCCGCAGGGCAAGATTGACAAGCAGACCGAACACCAGCGTCAGCGCGGCCGAGATGAGATAGCTCAGCGGCGCGACGCGCACATCGAAGCACATGAGATCGATCTTGATCTGTCCCATGACATACGCGTGCAGCAGCTTTCCCATCGGAAGGCCCACAAGCGCGCCGAGGACGGTCAGGATGATGTTCTCGCGGAAGACGTAGCGGTTCGTCTCGCCGTCGTAGAAGCCAAGCACCTTGATGGTCGCGATCTCTCGTTCGCGTTCGGTGATGTTGATGTTCGTGAGGTTATACAGCACGATGAATGCCAGCGCTGCCGCGCCCAGCACGACGACCAGCACGATATATTGCAGGCTCTGCATCATCGTCGCCACACGGCTGCGGAAATCAAGGCTGAGGGTAACTGCTGCCGCGTTTTTCGCGCCCGCGAGCGCTGCGGACGCCGCCTGCGCATCCTCGTCCGTCTGATAGTTGACCCATGCGGCCTCGTATCCGGGCGCTTCGCCGAAGACGTCCTGCCAGGTAGTCTGCGTCAGATAGACGTAATTATAAACATAGTTTTCAAACACAGCCTCGACGGTCAGCTCCGTCCGGCGCATATCGCCCGTCTGCAGGGTGATGGTATCGCCCGCCGACAGGCGCAGCGCCTGCGCAAGGCCCCGGCTGATGATGCAGCCGCCGTCCTGCGGGTAGGGGATCGGCGTTTTCTCCTGCGTGTGCAGGTCAATAAAGCCGTCCACGCTGCCCGATTCCGGGCAGACGACGTTTGTGGTCTTGACCGTGCCGCCGGCAGAAGCGTCCAGACTTTTTTCCGCGACAAACAGACAGCCCTCCGCGCCGCTTTTCTCGCAGACGGCGAGGAAGTCCTCGCGTTCGCTGCCGCTCAGCGCGTGCTGGAAGGTCACGGCGGCGTCATAGCGGGTGATCTCGTCGTATTGATAGTCGACGACGCTGCTGATGGAGTCCTGAATGCCGAAGCCCGTGATGAGCAGCGCCGTGCAGCCGCCGATGCCAATCATCATCATGACCATGCGCTTTTTAAAGCGCAGGATGTTTCGGATGGAGACTTTATGCAGGAAGGGGAGTCGGTCCCAGATCAGCGGGAGGCGTTCAAGCAGAATGCGCTTGCCCGCCTTCGGCGCTCTGGGGCGGATCAGCTCCGCTGCCGGCTTCTGCAGTTCGGCGTGTACGACGTACCACGTTGTGCCGAGCGCACACAGCAGATATGCGCCCGACGAGACGAGCGCCAGCGGCCAGTCAAAGGCATACAGGATGCCGGTAAAGCCGTACATGATATTATACGCGTGCCAGATCATCTTCGGCAGGAAATACGAACCTGCCGCAATGCCAAGCACACAGCCGAGAACCGAGGCGATCCCGGCATAGAGGAAGTATTGGGACAAGATCGCGCCGTTGGAATACCCCAGCGCCTTTAAAACGCCCGCCTGCGTCCGCTGCTCGTCGACCATGCGGGTCATGGTCGTGATGCAGACCAGCGCGGCCACGGCGAAGAAAAACAGCGGGAACACCCGCGACACGCCGCGCACGATATCGGAATCGTTCTCAAAGCAGGCATAGCCGACGTTGCTGCTGCGATCCAGCACGAACACGTCCGGGTTTTCGAGCTTTTCCAGTTCGTCCTCGCCGTCGCGGTAGTCCTGCTCGGCATCGGCCAGCTTTTGTTCACCGTCGGCCAGCTCCTGCTCGGCGTCGGCCAGCTTCTGATCGCCGTCTGTGATCTCCTGCTTTGCGTCAGCCAGCTCCTGCTCGGCGTCGGAGATCTTCTGTTCTGCCTCGGCCTTACCTGTATAATAATCCGCCCAGCCGTCTTTGAGTTCCTGTTTTGCGTCTTCCAGCTCCTGCCGGCCATCTTCCAGCTCCTGCTTCGCATCTTCCAGTTCCTGCTGCTTTTCTTCCAGCGTTTTTTTCGCCTCGTCCAGCTTTTTCTGGTTTTCCGCGAACGCCTCGTTCGCCGCGTCTGCCGCCAGATCCAGCTGATTCTCATTGTCGGCCAGAGCGTTCTTGCCCTCGTCCAGCTGCGCCTGCGCCGCTGCAAGCTGCCCACGCGCCGCCGCGATCTGCGCTTTGGCCGCCTCCGCCGCCTCCGGCGACATCGCTCCTGCGGAAACCGCAGCGTCTATCTGCGCCTCCTGTTTGTCGAGCGCGGCTTTCTGCGCGTCTAACTGCTGCTGCTGCTCGGCAAGCGTTTCGCGTGCTTTCTGGAGCTGCGCGAAAGCGAAGCTCATCTCGTTCTCGGCCTGTTTCTTTTCTTTTTCAAATTTGGCGGCGTTTTCCTCATAGGTCTGCTTCGCGTCGGCCAGCTTTTTTTCGCCGTCTGCCAGCTCCTGTTCGCCATCGGCCAGCTTCTGTTCATTTTCCTCGATCGTCCGCTGCCCGTCCACCAGCTTCTGGTATGCGTCGGCCAGTTCCTGCTCCGCCTCCTGCTTTGCGTCGGCCAGAGAAACAACGCCGTCAGCATACGTCTGATGCGCGTCTTCCAGCTCCTGCTTCGCGTCGGCAAGCTCCTGCTTTGCATCGGCCAACTCCTGCTGCTTTTCATCCAGCGTTTCACGCGCGTCGGAGAGCGTCTGCTTGGCCTCTTCATAGAGGCGATCGCTGCGCCCATAAGCCGCGCTCTCGGCAAGCTGCGTGACCCACGGCTCAGCAGCGTCAATGCAGGCGGTATATTCGTCGGAATAGACCTCGCCCTGCCGGCCGGCCAGACGGAGATAGAGCGACGTGTCGTATTCCAGCGCAAACGCCTCCGGCAGGATGTACACGAATGACGAAAGCGTTCCGCTGCCGATGGAGGTGCCGCCGCGCTCATAATTGATGTATAAGACGCTCTTGGCGATGCCGACGATGGTGAATTCCCGCCGGTTGAAGCTGTCCAGCGTATCTTCGTCGTTCTCTTCCGTCAGAACGACTGTTTTTCCGAGATCCTTTTCGGAATACAGCAGCCCGTCAGCCAGACATTCCTCCGCCGTCTGCGGAAATCTTCCACATTTTAAGCCCGGCAGGTCGATCTGCTCAGGCAGCGACAAAAATCTGCATGGCTTCGCCGCCCCATCTGCGACGGAGGCCAGCGCGTCCGCACTCTTTTCCCCCTCGCAGGCCGCCACGCGCGCATCGGCGGCGAGCGCTTCCGCATCCGTTTCGTCAAAGCCGACCGTGCTGACGAGGCGGAAATCATACATCCGGTGCGCCTCGGCATAGTCGTTCAGCGTATGTACCATTGCGGTCTTTGTCAGCCGCAGGCCGCAGAAAAATCCCACGCCCAGCGCGACGATCGCCGCGATCGCCAGAAACCGGGTGAGACTGCTGCGGATCTGGCGCATTGTCAGTTTCAGCATACCCGTCACCATTCGATGCTTTCCACCGGCACGGGCGCTGCGTTTTGCCGCACGTCGGTGATCTGGCCGCTTCTGACGCGGATGACGCGGTCGGCCATGGCGGTCAGGGCGGAATTGTGCGTGATGATCACGACGGTCATGCCGTTTTCCCGGCTCTGCTTCTGCAAAAGCGCAAGGATCTGCTTGCCGGTCTGGTAGTCAAGCGCGCCGGTCGGCTCGTCGCACAGCAGAAGCCGCGGCCGTTTGGCCAGCGCACGTGCGATGGCCACGCGCTGCTGCTCGCCGCCGGAGAGCTGGGCAGGAAAATTCTGCATACGCTCACCAAGGCCGACCTGCCGCAGCACCTCGTCTGCCGGGATGGGATTTTTACAAAGCTGGCCCGCGATCTGCACGTTTTCCAGCGCCGTCATATTGGGCAGCAGATTATAAAACTGGAACACAAAGCCGACCTCGTGCCGACGGTAGGTCGTCAGCCGTTTGCGGTCAAACCCCGACACATCCTCGCCCGCCAGCAGCACATGGCCGCTCGTCAGCCGGTCCATGCCTCCGAGAATGTTTAAAAGCGTCGTCTTGCCCGCGCCGGACTGCCCGACGATCACGCAGATCTCCCCCTCCGCGATTGTAAACGAGGCATCCTTCAGCGCGTCGATGCACACATCGCCCATCCGATAGGTCTTGCAGACATGATCGAACAACACAAAATTCTGCACACAGAACCCCTCCTGTATTTTTTCTAAAAGTATATTATGGCATACTGTTTTCTGTTTTGCTTGAATAATCCATGAACGGCTGGCCGAAAATACTTTTTCTTGCTTTTGCCGCAGAACGATGGTACTATTAAATCGAAAAAACTATAGGGAAGCTCTGATTCAATGACCGAGAGCATTCGGCGAGAGATTTTGGCCCCAGACATCGGATCAGAGGTTCTATAACAGGAAAAGGAGCGGTCCTTTTGGCAAAACAGATCACGCGGATCGTGCTGACTGGCGGGCCTGCCGCGGGCAAGACGACGCTTATCAGCCGCATTCTCAAGGAATTCAAGCAGGACGAGGGCTGGAAGGTCATTACCATCCCTGAAACTGCGACGGAGCTGATCTCCGGCTTCGGCATCAAGCCCTTCGGCGGGTGCGTGTCCATGCTGGATTTTCAGGATTTTGTCGTTTCCGACCAGCTGCACAAGGAGCAGCTGGCGCTCAAGGCGGCACAGATGGTGCCGGAGGAGCACGTCATCGTGCTGTACGACCGTGCGCTCTTCGATGACAAGGCCTATATCTCCGACGAGGAGTTCCGGCAGGTGCTCGCGCGCTTCGGCCTGACCGAGCAGCAGGCGCTTTCCCACTACGATACCGTCCTGCACCTCGTCTCCTGCGCCAAGGGCGCGGAGTTTGCCTATAATTTCGGCAACGAGGCGCGCTACGAGCCGCTGGAGCTTGCGCGGGAAAAGGACGATCTGACGCTGCGCGCATGGCGTGCGCACCCGAATCTGCACGTGATCGACAATTCCGTCGATTTTGAGGACAAGATCGCGCGCGGCCTGCGCGCCGTCTATGAAGCGCTCGGCAGGCCCACGCAGCAGGAGGTCTGGCACAAGTATCTCATCGCGCTGCCCACGCTCCAGACGCTCGAGCAGACATATCACGCCGCCAGCATCGACATGATGCAGACCTATCTGACCCGCGCCAACCCCAACATCGTCCGCCGCGTCCGCCAGCAGAAAAACGGCGGAGATTATCTCTATTTCTACACGGAAAAGCGCACGACCGGCTCCGGCCAGTGGGAGACGGAAAAGCCGATCTCCGAAAAGGAATACATCCGCTATCTCATGGAGGGAGACACGAGCCTGCACACCGTCCACAAGACGAAATACCGCTTTGTGTATAACGGCTGCCGGTTCGAGATTGATGTCTATCCGTTCTCGCAGGACCGGGCCATCATGCGTGCCGCATTGCCGGAAAATGCCCCCGTGCTTACCGCGCCGCCCGAGATCACCGTCCTGCGCGAGGTCACCGGCGACCCCGCCTACAAAAACCGCCAGCTGGCGAAAAATCAGAGACTGTAAAAGCTGCCGCCCGCGTTCAGTTCCATCGAACGCGGGCGGTGTGTTTTGTGAAAGGGGCGTTCCGGTGTGCCTCCGGCGGCCCATTCTTTTCCGTCTTGCCGGAAAAGAATGGGAAGAAAAGGGGCGCTGGTTACGGTTTGGTGCGTCCTGCGGGCGGACAGAGTCGTCCGCCACTACGGCGCTGCATCAAAAATTCTGAGCTGCATCAAGCTTTGCGGGAAAAGTCCAGAAAAACCAAAGGGGTTTTTCTGGTCGGTTCAAGGGGGGCCGGGGGAAATCGAAATCCCCCCGGGCTCGTTTTCTTTTCCCAATCTTTTCTTTTGGAGAAGCAAAAGAAAAGACTGGACAGCAGCCGCAGATTTTTAATACGAGTTCTTACTTTGCCGTGCGCCTCAAAATGCTGCGGCTTTTCGTTTATTCCACGCCGGTGACTTCGTAATCCTGCGCTTCGACGGCAGCCTTGAGCGTCTCGTTCGAAACATCCTTCGTGAGCGTGACGACGGCGGTGCCGTTGTTGTGATCCGCGACTGCGGAAGCAACGCCGTCCACGGCTTCGAGCGCCTTTTTGACGCGCGCTTCGCAGTGACCGCACATCATGCCCTTTACGTGTAATGTCTTTGTCATACCAGTTTCCTCCTTATTTTGTTCTGCCAGATGAATTTCCGGCATGGGTTTTCCTTTGTGATCGTGTTTGGCGCTGTAGAGTTTGCACAGGTTCAGCCGCAGCGCGTTCGACACCACGCAGAAGCTGGACAGGCTCATGGCCGCCGCGCCGTACATCGGATTGAGCGTCAGCCCCAGCCCGACGAACACGCCGGCTGCCAGCGGGATGCCGATGACGTTGTAGATAAACGCCCAGAACAGGTTCTCGTGGATGTTCCGCAGTGCCGCACGGCTGAGGCGGATGGCGGCGGCGACATCGAGCAGCGTGCTCTTCATAAGCACCACATCCGCCGCATCGATGGCGACGTCGGCTCCCGCGCCGATGGCAATGCCTGTGTCGGCGGCGGTGAGGGCGGGGGCGTCGTTGATGCCGTCGCCGACCATGGCGACGGGGCCGTATTTCTGAAGCTCACGCACGACGGCCTCCTTGCCGCCCGGCAGAACGCCCGCGACTACATCGTCCACGCCCGCAAGCTTGCCGATGGCGTCGGCTGTGCGCTGGTTATCGCCCGTCAGCATCACGACGCGGATGCCCATGCCGCGCAGCTGCCGGATGGCCTCCGGGCTTTCCGGCTTGATGGCGTCCGCCACGGCGATGAGGCCGAGAAGTCTGCCGTTTTTCGCGAACAGCAGCGGCGTCTTGCCGGATTGCGACAGTGCGTCCGCCTGCTTGTGGATCTCCTGCGGCAGGGCGAGCTGCGAGGCCATATATTTGACGCTGCCGCCGAGCAGCTGCGCGCCCAGTACCGTCGCGGTCAGACCGCTGCCGGTGATGGCGGCGAAGTTCTCCGCCGCTTCGGGCTGCAACTTTTCTTCCTCGCCGCGCTTCATGATCGCCGCGGCCAGCGGATGCTCGCTCTTGGCCTCCAGCGAGACGGCTGCCTGCAAAAGCTCCCGCTCCGTCACGCCGTCCGCCGGGATGAGATCTGTGACCTCCGGCTGGCCGGAGGTGATGGTTCCGGTCTTGTCAAGGGCGACGATGCGCGTCCGACCCGTATGCTCCAGACTTGCCGCCGTTTTGAACAGAATGCCGTTTTTCGCGCCCACGCCGCTGCCAACCATGATGGCGACCGGCGTGGCAAGTCCCAGCGCACACGGGCAGCTGATGACCAGCACGGAAATGCCCCGCGCAAGCGCAAAGGAGAATTCCCGGCCCAGCAGCAGCCAGACGATCGTTGTCACAAGCGCGATGGAGATGACCGCCGGGACGAACACGCCCGCGACCTTGTCCGCCGTTTTGGCAATCGGCGCTTTCGTCGCCGCCGCATCGGAGACCATGCGGATGATCTGGCTGAGCGTGGTATCCTCGCCGACGCGGGTGGCCTCGCACCGGAGGAAGCCCGAGCAGTTGACCGTCGCGGCGGAAACGCCGTCGCCGGGGGCTTTATCGACCGGGACGCTCTCACCGGTCAACGCCGCTTCGTTGACGGCGCTTGCACCATCCAGCACAATGCCGTCAACCGGGATGCTCTGGCCCGGACGGACGACGAACACGTCGCCCTTGCGGACCTGCGCGGCGGGAATTTTGACCTCTTTGCCGTCGCGGATGACCGTCGCCGTCTCCGGTGCGAGGGCCATGAGGCTCTTGAGCGCGTCCGTGGTTTTTCCCTTGGAGTGCGCCTCGAGCAGCTTGCCGACGGTGATGAGTGTGAGGATCATGGCGGCGGACTCAAAATAAAATTCGTCCATATACGCCATGGCGGCTTCGCTGCCGCCGTGGAGCTGCGCATCCGTCATGGCGAACAGAGCGTAGACGCTCCACCCATAGGACGCTGCCGCACCGAGCGAGACGAGCGTGTCCATATTCGGCGAGCCGCGCAGCAGACTCTTTGTGCCGCTCACGAAAAATTCCTGATTGATGACCATGACGATCCCGGCCAGCAGCAGCTGGACAAGGCCCATGGCAACGTGGTTGCCGCTAAACCAGCCTGGCAGCGGCCAGCCCCACATCATGTGGCCCATCGAGAAATACATCAGAATGAGCAAAAATGCGACAGAGGCGATCAGCCGCTTTTTAAGATGCGGCGTCTGCCTGTCCTCCAGCGCACTTGCGTCCGCCGCAGGAGCGGCCTCCTGCCCGCGCACAGACGCGCCGTAGCCTGCGTCCTCGACGGCTTTGATGACGGCGGCGGGCTCCGCCGTGCCCTCGACGCCCATCGAGTTTGTGAGCAGACTCACGGCGCAGGATGTAACGCCCGGCACCTTTTTGACCGCCTTTTCCACACTTGCGCTGCACGCGGCGCAGTGCATGCCGGTCACGGTATATTGCTGCATGAAAATCCCTCCTTGGGGGCAAATTACTTCATTAGCTTTTGCAGAGTTGCCGCCAGTTCATCTACGATCTCTTCATGGCCGTTTTTTAAGTCCCGCGTCACGCACGTGCGCAGATGCTCGGCCAGAAGCTCGCGGTTGAAGGCGTTGATGGCGGCGTTGACGGCAGCGGACTGCGTCAGCACGTCGTTGCAGTAGGCGTCAGCCTCGACCATCGCCTGCAGTCCCCGCACCTGTCCTTCAATGCGGCGCAGGCGGTTCAGAAGCTTCTTTTTCTCCTCCTGCGCGCGCAGCGTATGCTTCTCACAGCAGGAACATCGCTTGGGTTCCGGCATGGGGCAGCCTCCTTTTTATTTTTAGATACCCCATCGGGGTATCTTTACTATATACCCTGATGGGGTATTTGTCAAGTGTAAATTTACAGGGCTTCCTGTAGGGGCCGACGACTCTGTCGGCCCAATAAATGTGACGAATTCGCCGAAGATTCCAGTAAAAATGGTGTGTTCCGCCGGGCCGATGTGGGCATCGGCCCCTACAAAGCTCCCACGCCGGTGTCACCCCATCTTACAAAACTGTAAGATGCGCAGGGAAAAGTGTAAGCCAAATCGATAGCGTTCTGGCGTGCGGCGCGGTATACTGGGGACAGAAATCAACACAGGAGGCATTTTCATCATGCAGATTCTCGAAGTAAACGGACTGCGCAAGGTCTACACGACGCGCTTTGGCGGCGCGTCGGTCGAGGCGCTCAAAAATATCAATTTCAGCGTGGAAAACGGGGAATATGTCGCCATCATGGGCGAATCCGGCTCCGGCAAGACGACGCTTCTGAACATTCTGGCCGGGCTTGACAAGCCAACCTCCGGCTCTGTCCTGCTGGACGGCAAGGATCTTGCCTCGATCAAAGAATCCGACCGTGCGGCCTTCCGCCGCGACCATCTGGGGTTCGTGTTTCAGGAATTCAACCTGCTCGACACGTTCTCGGTCGAGGACAATATCTATCTGCCGCTCGTGCTGGCGGGCGTGCCGCAGAGGGAGCTTTCTGCGCGGCTGGAGCCAATCGCGGCAAGGCTCGGCATTACGGAGCTGCTGAAAAAGTACCCGTATGAAATTTCCGGCGGCCAGAAGCAGCGCGCGGCCGTCGCCCGCGCGATCATCACGAACCCGCGCCTTCTGCTGGCCGACGAGCCGACCGGCGCGCTGGACTCCAAGGCGACGGACGAGCTGCTGCGCGTGTTCTCCGACATCAGCCGCAGCGGGCAGACGATCCTGATGGTCACGCACTCCGTCCGCGCGGCCAGCCGCGCCGGACGCGTCCTCTTTATCAAGGACGGCGAGGTCTATCACCAGCTCTATCGCGGCAATCTCACCGACGATCAGCTCTATCAGAAGATCACCGACGCGCTGACCGTTCTGCAGGCAGGGGGCGAGCAGGCATGACACACAAGCTCTATCCGCGCCTTGCCTGGCAGGGCATCACGAAAAACAAACGGCTGTATCTGCCGTTCCTGCTGACCTGCGTCGGCATGGTCATGATGACGTACATTCTGCTGTCGCTGGCCTCCTCCCCCATCCTCAAGACCTTTCCGGGCGGAGGCACCATGCCCATGATTCTCGGCATGGGCAGCTTTGTCATGGCGGCGTTCGCCGTGCTGTTCCTGTTCTACACGAATTCCTTCCTTATCCGCCGTCGGAACCGCGAGTTTGGCCTTTATAACATTCTCGGCATGGGCAAGGGCAACCTTGCGAAGGTTCTGGCATGGGAAACGGTCATCATGGCGCTCATTTCCATCGTGGGCGGCGAGGCGCTGGGCATTGCACTCGGAAAGCTCTTTGAGCTGCTGCTCGTCAATATCGTGGACGGCACCGTACAGATGCAGTTTACCGTCTCCGTTCCGGCCACGACCATGACGACGATCCTGTATCTCGCCATCTTCGCGCTTTTGTTCCTGCGCTCGCTGGTGACGGTCTGCAAGACGAACGCGGCAGCGCTTCTGCGCAGCGAAGCCTGCGGCGAAAAGCCGCCGAAGGCGAACTGGGTGTTCGGCCTCGCTGGCTTTCTGATCCTCGGCGCGGCATATTATATTGCCGTGACGATCAAGCAGCCGCTGACGGCGCTGGCGGTGTTCTTTATCGCCGTTCTGATGGTCATCGCGGCGACGTATCTGATCTTTATCTCCGGCTCCGTGGTGCTGTGCCGCGCGCTGCAGAAGAATAAGCGGTATTATTATCAGAAAAACCATTTTATTTCCGTCTCGTCCATGGCTTACCGTATGAAGCGCAACGGCGCGGGACTGGCCTCGATCTGTATTCTTGCCACGATGGTGCTCGTTATGCTCTCGTCAACGACCTGCCTCTATTTCGGCAAGGAGGATGCGCTGCGCACACGCTATCCGAGCGATCTTTCTGTTGAACTGCGCTTTGTCAAGGACGAGGGCGGTATGGATGAAGCAAACATCGCCATCGCGCGCGGCATGATCGAGGACGTTATCAAACAGGACGGACTTGACGTGCAGGGGCAGTTCGATATCCGCAGCGCATGGTTCTCCGGTCTTCTCACGGGCAATACTTTCTCCCGCGCCGAAGAGAGTACGCTTATGGACTATGAGCGTGCGGTCGATCTGACGATCCTGCCGCTGGAGGACTATAGCCGCATGACAGGTGAAAGCCTGACGCTGGAGCCGGACGAGGCATATTTCTGCTGCCCGCGCATGGCCTACACACAGCCGGATATCCGCATCGGCGAGCTGACCTATCAGATCAAGGGCCAGCTGCCAAGCTTCGGCGGCTTCGGCGCGGACAGCGCAAACATCACGACGACGATCTATCTGATCGTCCCGGATTTTGACGCAGCGGTAAACGCGCTGCGGACGCAGAACACCCGCTATCCGGTCGTCGTAAGCTGGCAGTATTCGTTTGATTCCGGCAGCCCGGATGAAGCGCAGATCGCGTTTCTCCGCGATATGATGGGGACGTTTGCCGATAACAGGGAAGGGCTGGTCTACGCGTCGTACACGGTGGAGTCCATCGCGTTCAACCGCGAAGATTTCGTCGGCACCTACGGAAGCCTCTTTTTCCTCGCGATCCTGCTGAGCATCGTGTTCCTCGCCGCCGCCGTTTTGATTCTATATTATAAGCAGATCTCCGAGGGCTATGAGGATCAGGCCCGGTTTGAGATCATGCAGCGCGTCGGCATGACGAAGACGGATATCCGCAAGTCCATCAACTCGCAGCTCCTGCTGGTGTTCTTCCTGCCGCTTTTGTTTGCGGGGCTGCATCTGGGCTTTGCGTTCCCGTTTGTTCATAAAATGCTGGTGCTGTTCAACCTCACGAATCTGAAGCTGCTCATCGGCACGACGGTCGTCACCTTCGCCATCTATGCGGTCTTCTACACGCTTGTCTACCGCATCACATCCAATTCGTATTATTCCATCGTCGCAGGCGCAAAGGAGGAAGCAGCATGATCCGGTTTTTGCTCCGTCTTGTTCTGGTGCTGGTCCTGATCGCGGCGCTGCTGGTCGGCATGACCTGCTGTGCGGCAAAGGCCGTGTTCGGCAGCTGCGCGGAGGTCGGCGTGCAGCAGACCGTCCGCAATCTGGAAGACTTCTTCCTCTGGCTGCGCGACGTGTGGACGCTTGCACGGGAGAAATTAGAGCTATGCGCAGTGATTCGATAAAAAAAGCAAAGGACGGCGTCTCGGGCGGCGTGTTTTATCTGGGGCTGGCCGTGATCGGTGTGCTGGCCATCCCGGCTGCGCTCCTGCTGGGACTGATCGCGGGCGTGTGGACGCTGACCGACAGGCTGACGGCGCTTTTATCCGAAAAACATTGACGTTTCCGCGCAATTCGGGTATCCTAGCGGCAGGAGGGATGAATATGACCGACTGTACGTCCTGCGGAGGCTGCGCGGGCGGCTGCGGCGGGTGCAGGAGCCACGTGCTGCTTCTGACGGAGCCGGAGCTTCGGCTGCTGCGGCAGTTTGCCGAGCTGGCGTTCCTGCCTGCCGCCTGCACAAGAACGGACGAAACGCCTGTGTATCTGGACGGCTCTGAAAACCGTGCGCAGACCAGCGCGGCGATCCTCGCCTTACAGATCAAGCGGCTCATTTCCGTGGATTTCACGCTGCCGCTGAAGGGCTTTGATTACGCGGGCTATGAAGCCTGGCCCATCCGCGGCAGCATGGCCCTGACCGCTGCAGGTCAGGAGGCGCTCGACTCTCTGGATATCCAGGGCTGCGGCGAATAACAGACCGCCGGGAGAAGGCAGCTGCCTTCCCCCGGCGTGCGTCCGCTTTTCTGTTCCAAAACGGGACTTTCTTGACAATCCGAATATGCCACACTATAATCAACATATACCCCTTACCGTATGGAGGTGCAAGCCATGAAGCAATGCATGGATGCAGACAATCTGCATCGGCATTTGAAAAAAATCATCGGGCAGGTACAGGCCATCGACCGCATGGTGGATGAAGACGTGCCCTGCGAGGATATTCTCTCCCAGATCAACGCGGCCAAGTCGGCTCTGAACGGCTGTGGAAAGGTCGTTTTGGAGGGCCATATCCAGCACTGCGTCCGCGACGGCATCCAGCACGGCGACGCGGACAAAACCATCGAAAGCTTCACCAAGGCCGTGGAGCGCTTTGCGAATATGCAGTAACCATTACACGCTTCCGAAAAGTCAGCCGTATGGGCTGACTTTTTTCTTTATACAAAAATCAACGGCCCGGATGCTTCTGAAGCATCCGGGCCATTGGTTTATGAAGCAGTTCAAAGCGCCTCGACGGCGGCGCGGACCTCATCCATCAGGGGGATGGACGCTGCTGCGCCGGGGCGGGTGACGGAGATGGCGGAGGCCATGGACGCATACTGCATGGCCGTCTGCCGTTCCATGCCCTGCGCGAGGCAGCCGACGAAATAGCCCATGAACGTATCGCCCGCGCCGGTCGTGTCGACGGCCTTGACCGGGTACGCACACTGCCGGACCTCCGTGCCGTCCTTCCAGCTGACGGATCCCTCAGACCCGAGCGTCAGCAGAATGCCAAGCGACGGATAGCGCTGCTTGAGCGTCTCATAGCCCGCCTGCGCATCGCCGCAGCCCGCCATGGCCGCGCATTCGATCTCGTTCACGACCAGCCAGTCGACGCCGGAAAGATCGGCGTTTAAAAGCTCGTCCGAAATGGGCGACGCGTTCAGCACAACGCGCAGACCGCGCCGGGCGGCGGCGCGCAGCAGATAGGTCAGATTGGCGATCTCGTTCTGCAGCAGCAGATAATCCCCGGCGTTCAGCTGCATGAGCACCTCGTCGATCTCCTGCGGCGTGACCGCCTGATTGGAGCCGCCGTAGAGGAAAATGCAGTTCTGGCCGTCCGGCTGGACCTGAATGACGGCGTGCCCCTGCGGAACATCGGTATGCTTCAGATAGCGCAGATCGACGCCGCTGCCGGACAGCAGCTCTGCCAGCCGAGCGCCCTCCGGGCCGAGCAGACCCGCGTGATGCACCTTTTGCCCGCTGCGTGAAACGGCGATGGACTGGTTCAGCCCCTTGCCGCCCGCGTTTTGGGTATAGCTTTTTGTGTGGATCGTCTCGCCCGCGCGGCAGAAATGGTCGACGGCGTAGACATGATCGATATTCAGAGAGCCAAAATTGACGACGTTCATCGGATGAACCTCCATCGTTGGAATTTCCTATAGCATACCCGCTCCGCAGACCGGTTGTCAAGCCTTGCGCGGGTCGAGATAGACGGACGGGTGCTTTTTGCACGTTGCAAGGCTCACGAGCACGAGCGCCAGCGCACAGGCGATCGCCCCCGGCACTGTCGCGCCGAGGCCGAACGGCTGGCCCAGCAGCTTCCACGCGATCGTGACCGTAAAGCCCGCAGCCATGCCGGACAGAACGCCTGCCTTCGTCGCCTTTTTCCAATAGAGCGCGGCGAACGCCGGAAGTCCCGCCGCAGCGGCATAGAAGCTCCAAGCGAACATGAGAATGTTATACGCGTTTTTGATGTACAGCGCGATCAGCAGCGCGCCCAGCGGCAGTACGACGGCGAACACGCGCGTGAGCCGCAGCTCCTTCCTTTCCGGCGTATCCGGCCGGAATACCTTGTAGATATCATGCACGCACGTCTGCACGGAGACGATGAGATAGCTGTCCGCCGTGGACATGATGACGGACAGAATGCCCGCCAGTGCGAGGCCCGTCAGGCCGACCGGGAGGATTTCAATCGCCAGCGCCGGAACGACCGCGTCGGTCGAGCCGTAGGCCGCGATCTTCTCCGCCGGGACGAGCTGATGCGCGACCACGCCCATGAACCATACCAGCGGGATCGTCAGCCCGTAGGCAAGCGTGCCGAGGAACAGGCCCTCCTTGGCGGATCTGCGGTTCTTTGCCGCGAACGCCCGCTGCCACATCTCCGCGCCGGCCAGCGTAAAGACAAAATAGGTGATGATATCGCCGACGATGCCGCCGTCGATGTACGGCTTTGCCAGCTCCGGCGCCAGATTCTGCACAAAATTGCTGATCCCGCCGAGCTTGACGAGCGACGAGGCCGGGATCAGGATATACACGAACAGGATCAGCATGACAAACTGGAACACGTCCGTATAAATGACGCCGAACAGGCCGGACGTGGCCGTGTAGATGATAAATACCGCGCAGGCGATGAGCGCGCCCAGCTCATAGGAAATGCCAATCTCGCCGCCGAGCATATTGATGATCGTGGCTGTCGCCGTGACCTGCGAGGCGACCGTGCCCATCATGGTGAACGCAATGAGGCAGCCCAGCACGACCTTGGCCGTTTTTCCGAAGCGCTGCTCAAACAGGTCCGGGATGGATGTGACGCCGAACTTTGTGCCGACGTCCGAGATGCGCCCGGCGAGGCCGGAAAAGATGAACATTCCAAGCAGGTACGGCAGCGCCGTCATGATGGCCTTGAAGCCGCTTGAATACGCGACACCCGCACGCCCCATCAGGCCGCTGCCGCCGATGATGGTCGCGCAGACGGTGGCCATCAGAACCAGCGGCCCGAAGGAGCGTCCGCCGAGATAATAATCGTCCATGCTCCGGACCTTTTTGACCACCACAAGGCCGATGAGCACCATTGCAATCAGATACGCGCCGATGATCGCCAGATCCAGCGCGTGAAGTTCGTTGTGAACCACGTGTGTCTCCTTTCCTTCCGGCAGGCAGACACCCGCCGGATCATGTTGTTTCTGTTTTGCTGAAGAACCGGGCGACGGCCTCCCGTGCCTCCTGGTCGCCCACAAAGAGAATGCGGTCCTCGCTGCGAAGCCCGGCATACGGCCCCGGCGAGACGGTCAGCGCGTCCGCGCGCGCAATGGCGACGACGGTCGCCCCCGTCGCCTGCCAGAAATGGAGCGAGCCGAGGGTCTTTCCCGCGTCCGGCCAGTCCTGCGGCACGCGGCAGGAGAAGGTCTTCAGCTGCTCCGCAGCCTGTTCGGGCTGCACGGAATCATCGAGAATGCTGCCGCACAGCTCCGACACCTGCCGCGCCACGGCCTCCTGCTGGGCAAGCAGCGCGCGCAGCCGCTGCTTTTTCTGCCGCAGCTCGTTTTTTTCGCCGACCATCTGCAAATAGCGCTTCGCGTTTTCCGCAGAGCGCACGTACACGCCGCTCTGCTCCTTGACGGTCACGACCTGCATATCGCGCAGCAGCTGCACGGATTTGCGGATCGTTTCGGGGGAAACCTGATACTCCGACGAAAGCTTCGAGCGCCCGGAGAGCTTTTCCCCCTCCGCAAGCTGCCCGTCCGCGATCCGCACGGCTACGGAAACCGCAATCCGCATATATTGCGGGAGTTCTTCATTTTCCATCGCGGAATCCCCTCCTTTTTCCCGGAATAGAACTATTATATCAACTGACAACCTTCTTTTCAAGAAAGATTTTCAGTTTTTTGAATAAAAAAACAAGGCTGCGGAAAAGCAGCCTGAAAAAAGCGGCCGGGGAAGACAGAAAAACTGGCTTCCCCGGTTTTTGATGTGATCAGCAGCCTCAGCTGATGGATACGACGAACTGCCAGACCGGCTCTGCCAGAAAAAAGCCCAGCGCAGCCGAGCAGACGTTGGCGCACAAGCCGCACAGGAACGCGCGGCGCTTTGACCGGCCCCTGAGTGCGGCGCGGTAAATAAACGCCTCCAGCAGCGCGATCACCAGCTCTGCCGGGAAGAAGAGCATGAAATATCCCGGCCCGACGCCATTGTTGACGGCGAACAGCGCGAAATACCCGTGCAGCAGCCCCTGCGTCACGAGATTGACGAGCAGGAACGGCTTCCAGTTTTCTTTCAGCTTGAACCCGAACAGGAGCAGCACCACAAGCTCGATCAGAATCGTCGGCACAAACGTCGCGGCGAATTGCAGCAGATACCCCACGGACTGCAAAGGCGGCTTTGCCGTTTTCGCCGTCCAGTCGACCGTGACGGAGGACTGCAGCGTCCTGCGCGTCAGCACATCCGACAAAAACGTCTCGCCGGAGGCCGTGACCATCAGAATGCGGTATGTCTCCGGAACGCCGTAGTAGCGGAAGCTGTGCAGCATCGCGCCGGAGCCGTCCGGCTCGCCCGTCAGCTCGCCCCAGATGGGTGCGCGCGTGGAACCCTGTGCAATGCAGGCGTGCCAGCCTGACGGAACAGCCGCGCGGAGCGCGGCCAGCAGCGCCGGGTCAAGCTCCCGCTCGTCCAGGTCATAGAGATTTTTCGCCCAGTCGCCCGTGTCCAGCAGATCGAGATAATACTCCTCCTGCGGCGGCTGCTCGACCCGGACGACCAGCTGCGGCTTGGGGCCGAAGTCGGCGAAGACTGCTGTGGTCAGCAGCAGAAGCACGGCGAGCAGGAGCGAAAGTCTTTGCAAGAAGCGTTTCATTTTTTTCTCCTTTGTCAAGTGTTACGTGATGACGAAGCCTCCGTTGACAGGCAGAACCTGCCCGGTGACAAACTCTGCGTCTGCCAGATAGACCATCGCCCGCGCGATGTCCTCCGGCGTGCCCAGCCGCTCGATGGGCGTCTGCTGCCGCAGACCCTCCATAACGCTGGGGTCTACGTGCGCGCACATATCGGTCTGGATGACGCCCGGCGCGACGGCGTTCACGCGGATGCCGGACGGCCCCAGCTCCTGCGCCAGCGCCTTGGTCAGAGCGAGGATCGCGCCCTTCGTCGCCGAATACGCCGCCTCGCACGACGCGCCGATCTGCCCCCACATGGAGCTGACGTTGAGGATGCAGCCGGACTGCTGCCGCAGCATATGGGGAAGGGCTGCGCGGATGCAGTAAAACGCGCCGTCGACGTTGACGGCAAACAGCCTGTGCCAGCGTTCGGGTGTGATGGTGTTGATGAGCGCATAATCTGCGATCCCGGCGTTGTTGATGAGAAGATCTGTGCCGGGAAGTCGCGCGAACGCGGCGTTCACCGCCGCCTCGTTTGCAACGTCGCAGCGGACGGCAAGCGCGCCGGTCTCGGCGGCGACAGCCGCCGCCTTTTCGTCTTCCTTTTCATAGAAAAACGCGACCCGGTCACCGCGCGCGGAAAACGCGCGCACGGCTGCGGCCCCGATGCCGCGCGAGCCGCCGGTAATCAAAACATTCATAAATAGCTCCTCGCCCCGGCGCGGCTGACCGCTCCGGGGCGTTTTCCGGTTATCGTTTTCTGGTCTTGGTCTTGTGGTCGGAATAGGCGCGGATGGAGGACATTTTGCTGTCCGACTCGGACATGAACTGCTTGAGCATATCGTCGAACGATTTCTGCTGCGGCGCGGACGGCTGCTGCCGGTTCGGCTGCGCCTGACGCTGCTGGAAGCTGCCGCGCGGGCGCTGGGTCTGCTGCCGCGTGGGCGCAGGCAGGGTGCGCTTGATGGAAAGATTGATCTTTCCGCCTTCCAGTCCGATGACCATGACCTTGACAGTCTGGCCCTCGGTCAGATACTCGTGCAGATCGCTCACATAGGCGTGCGCGACCTCGGAAATGTGGACAAGTCCGGTCGTGTTTGCGTCCAGCGCGACGAACGCGCCGAATTTGGTCAGGCTCTTGACAGTTCCTTCAACAATTTCTCCAACCTTCAACTGCATCTTTCTATCCTGGTCCCCCATTTTGTTTAGTCACCGACATCTTCAAAGACGATCTCACCCTCTGATACCATGCCGAGTTGGTCGCGCGCGACCTGTTCCAGCCCCTCGGGCGTGTCGAGCGCGTCGATCGAGCTCTGCAGGCGGTCATTTTCCTGCTGTGTGCTTGCGATGGAGCTTGTCAGCCCGGCAGCCTCTGCTTCCTTTTCGCTGATCTGGGAGCGAAGGCGCACCAGGGTAACAGTGGCGTACACAACGAGGATCAGAATCACCAGCTTGACCAGCAGAGACGACTTGACAAATTTCATTCCGGCGTCTGCTCCTTTCCAGTTGTGCGTGTTTCCAATCGAGAATATGCTTACAGGTCATTGTACCCCATTTTCGGAAGCTTGCAAAGAGGGTTTTTGAAATTTTTTTGAGAAATTTCAAAAAAAAGCGCACAGGCGCGAACAGCGTCCGCAAAATCCGCCCCAGCAGACGGAAAAGTCCCCGGAACACGCGCAGCATAAGCGGGCTGAGCGTCAGGAAATACAGAACGGCGGTCAGAAATACGGCGAGGAACACATACAGCCGGAACTGCCCCTGTCCCGCCGTGAGCGCGAAGGACAAAAACGAGGCCGTGAGCAGCAGGCCGAACAGCGCGTCTGCCGCAAGTCCCGTCCGCGGGCAAAGCTGCCGCAGCGCACGCAGCAAATCGTAGGCCAGACACAGCCCCAGCCCCAGCAGCGCTCCCTGCGCAAAGGTCAGCGCCTGCGCCGAGACAGGGATCTCCATCAGCCGAACAGGCGGGCGAAAAAGCCGCCGCGCGGGATATCGTCCTCATACGAGATCGCGTCGACGCTCCCATCGACCAGGACCTGCCCGCCGTCGATGGACAGCTGCTGCAGATGCAGTCCCTGTCCGCGGATGGACATCGGGCCGCGCGTGGAGGTCAGAAGGATCTCCGTGTCGTCAAAGCTTTCGACCTCCAGAACGCCTGTGATGGAAAGACGGCTGCGCGAGTCGAGCGTCAGCCGGTGCGGCTGCTGGGCAAGATTCGTTTCGATCAGCGCCTGCTGCATGGTATCATCCTTTCTTCTGTCCGGGTATGCCGGCTTCTCCCTACATATATACGCAGGAAACAGGATCGTATGCAGCAATATGATCCGCTATATTTCGCGGTACATGGCCGCCGCGTCGTCCTTGCGCACGGCCTCGGCCACGGCGAGCACCTCGACCGTAACGGTCCGTGCGCCGAAGGCGATGGAAATATGATCGCCGACCTTCACGTCATAGCTGGCCTTGGCCGGCTTGCCGTTGACCGTCACGCGGGTATTGTCGCAGGCCTCGTTCGCGACCGTGCGGCGCTTGATGAGGCGGGAAACCTTCAGATATTTATCAAGTCTCATGCTGTCTGCCTTTCTGCCGGAGGCTCCGGCAATGTGTTTCTGTTATCATACCGCGAACCGCCGCTCTGTGTCAACGTCCGGAAGCGCTTTGCTGTCTGAGGATTTTGCGGTTGACGGCCCGTGCAGCGGCAGCTACAATAAAAGAAAAACGCAAAGGAGAATCTGCAATGGACGTAACGCGGATCCCGAAGATCGAGCTGCACCTGCATCTGGACGGCGCAGTGCCGCCGGAGACGATGTGGCGCATGGCGCAGGAAAAGCACGTTTCGCTGCCGGTGGACACGCTGGACGAATTTTACGCTTGGCTGGTCAAGACGGCGGACTGCCGCGACGTGAATACCTATCTTGCCCGCTTTGAGCTGCCCCTGCAGCTCATGCAGGATGCGCCAGGCATCACGCGCATCACCTGCGATGTGCTCACGACGCTTGCGCGGCAGGGACATATTTACGACGAGCTCCGGTTTGCGCCGCAGCTGCATACGCGTGCCGGACTGCGGCAGCAGGACGCCATCGAGGCCGTGCTGGCTGGGCGGGAGCAGGCGCTGCGCGCCTTCCCGGACTATCGCTGCGGCATTCTGCTGTGCTGTATGTGCATCGGCCCGGAGACGGCCAACATGGCGGAAAACCTTGAAACCGTGCGGCTGACGCAGGAATATCTCGGCTCCGGCGTTGTGGGGATGGACTTGGCGGGCGCGGAGGGGATCGTCCCGCTGCGAAATTTTCACCCGATTTTCGACCTGGCGCGGGAGCTGGGCCTGCCCTTCACGTGCCACGCGGGCGACTCGCAGGGGCCGGACACCGTGCGGGACGCGCTGGACTTCGGCGCAAAGCGTATCGGGCACGGCCACCATATTTTTGACGATCCCACGCTCTGGCAGCGTGCGATTCAAAACGGTGTCACGCTGGAGATCTGCCCGACGAGCAATATCCAGTGCAAAACACAGCCGTCCTATGCGCAGCACCCGGCGAAAAAGCTGCTGGATGCAGGGCTGCGCGTGTGCATCAGCACCGACAATATGACCCTCGCCGCCGTGACGCTCGAGGATGAGTACCGGCACTGCGTCGCGGACATGGGCTTTGCGCCGGACGATCTACGGACCATGGCCCGCTTCGCGCTGGACGCTGCGTTTCTGCCGGAGCAGGAGAAGCGGAAGCTGGCTGGGAAATTTTAAATTAAAACAAATATTCGAATATTTCTTGACGCATCCACTTCCTCTGTGGTACACTTGCCGCAGAGGAGGCGGATATCATATGCTGAGTGAACAGGAGCTTTTGGAGATGGAGCGGCCCGTCTCCGCGCGCCATGCGCCGATGCGGCGGTGCGACCGCGCGGCACAGTTTGCGCCGTTCGCCGCCTTGAGCGGCTTCGGCGAGGCTGTGCAGGAGGCCGGACGGCTGGCGCGGGAGCGGATCGAGTCCGCTGAGCGCTCTGACAAGCTGCCGGACGACGCGTTTTTTGATTTTGATCCCGATTTTATGGACGGGATGCCTTGACAAACTTACTCTACAGATGTAGAATGCAGACATACTACAAATGTAGAGGAATGATATACCATGACAGAACGCATTCGGACGCTGCCGGACGCGGAGCTGGCGGTCATGCAGGCCGTCTGGGCCTGCGAAGCTCCGGCAAAGCGCGCGCAGCTCGCCGCGATTCTGGACAAGACCCACCCGATGGCCCCGACGACGCTTTTGACCGTTCTGTCGCGGCTGGCGGACAAGGGCTTTCTGCGCATTGAAAAAACAGGCCGCAGCGCGGAATACTGGCCGCTGGTCGCGCGGGAGGCGTATCTTGCCCGGCAGGGGCGGAAATTCTATGATACCCTCTGCGGCGGGAGTCTGCCCGCGTTTGCCGCCGCGCTGTGCGCAAGCGGCTTAACGGCGGAGGAGCTGGAGGAGCTGCGCGAGCTTCTGCGGGAGGGCACGCTGTGAGCGCGGCGATGGCGCTGCGGCTGTTGTTCGGGGTGCTGTGCGGCGGAGTTCTCGCGTGGGTCGTCTGGGACCGCTCCGAGCGGGAGCTGGCAGACCGGGCGGGTAGGGAAGAGCATGAGCGGCCGCGCTTCCTGCCCTTCGGCGGCTATTATTATCTGCCAATGATGATGCTGCTCTATCCGATTCTCGGTGTGATCGTCGGTGGGGCGCAGATGGCGGTGCAGCTCACGCTGTGCGCGCTGATGCGCGTGTTTCTGGAGCTGGGGGTCTATTATGTGCTCCTGATGGCCGTGATGCCGTGGCTGCGCAGATGGGTCTCCGCTCGCGTGTGCGCGATGCTCTGGCTGCTGCCGGACTGGATATACGTGTTTGTCGGCAGGCTCGATTTGCCCACGGACGGGAAAAAGCTCGTCCTGCATGCGCCGGGCGTGCTCGTCTATGTGCTGCTGGCTATCTGGGTCGTGGGCGCGGTAGGCGTGATGGTCTGGAAGAGCGGGTCGCACCTCGCGTTCCGCCGTCGAATTTTAAAAAACGCCGTTCCGGTCACGGACCGGCAGACGCTGCATGTCTGGGAGATCGAGCTGGAACGCGCGTGGATCCGGAAATGCAAGTGGAAGCTCGTGCGCTCCGACGCGGTCACGACGCCGCTGTCCATCGGCCTGTATAACCGGACGACCCGCATCGTGCTGCCCATGCGCGAGTATACGCAGGAGGAGCTGTCGCTTATCCTGCGGCATGAGATCATTCATATCTCCCGCGGCGACCCGGAGGCGAAGCTATTTCTGACGTTCTGCACGGCCATGTGCTGGTTCAACCCCCTCATGTGGGCCGCCATGCGCAAAAGCGCCGATGATTTTGAGCTCAGCTGCGATGAATCTGTTCTTCTGGACGAGCCGCAGCCTGTCCGGCGGCAGTATGCGGAGCTGCTGCTGCAGACCGCGGGCGACGAGCGGGGCTTCACGACCTGTTTGTCCGCGACGGCGGGCGCACTGCGCTACCGGCTGAAGGCGGTCATGAAGCCTGAAAAAAAGCGCACGGGCGCGATCCTGATCGGACTGACGCTGTTCGTGCTAGCGATGTGCTCCGGCTACGTGGCGCTGGCCTATGACGCGCAGCCGGGTACGCAGCGGATCTTCGACGGGCAGGACTTAAGCGCCGTGACGGTCAGCAGCGTCGACCCGTGGAACGATCCGCGCGGCAGGGATGGCACCTGCATGGACGAAGACGCGCTGAAGGACTATCTCGCGTCGCTGGAGCCGGAATTGTATACAGAGAAGCTCGACGAATACGCCTCCGGCGAACAGCGGGAGCTGACCGTCATGTTCGACACGCCGCAGGGGCGGCTGAGTGTCCGCCTGCTCGATCAGGCGGTTCACGTCGCGCGCCTGTGGGACGGCCCGGATTTTCATTCGGACAGCTATTATCTGAAAACGCCTGTTGACTGGGACTATCTCGACACGCTGATCGCACCGCTGCCGGGACTGGGCCTCGTTTTCCCGGACGGCGAAATGGACAGTGTCCTGTGCAATTCTCTGACACGAATCGCGGCAGACGAGACAGAAACAGTTCTACTGGAGCCTGAGGACTGGCGCTATGACGACTATAGCAACAGCGCGCAGGAGGTGCAGCTCCTGTTTTCCCTGCCGCTGGCCGGGCCGTACACCGTAACGGTCGAGCCGCTGCGCGGCGGCGCGCGGCAGACGCTCACGCAGGACGATCTGCCCGGCGACTGTCTCCCGCTCACCGGCCCCAATGCGAAATATACCGTCGCCGCCGACCTGCAGGGCGAGGACGGCGCGGTCTACCACGCACAGTATGTTTTCATATTCCGAAAAGAAGCATCCTGAACATAAACCAGCGGCTGCCCGACGCGAAGGAAAGCCGGATCATGAACTTGACTTGTGGGTACTGCAAGCTTAGAATGGAGCTATCTACCAGAACCTGTTGAAGGAAGGATTGTATGCGGCTCTTTGAGAAAACGCCGGAGGCGATGACCGGCAGCAGGATCGCCGCCGTTGATTACGCGAAAACGCTTGCGATCGTCTGCGTGGTGATGATCCATGTATCCAGCGAGATCCTGCTCGGCAGGCAGATCGGGAGCGCTGCGTGGCTGGAAGGCCTGTTCTGGAGCAGCCTTGCAAGAGGCGCGGTTCCGCTGTTTCTGATGTGCAGCGGCGTTCTGTTTCTGGATAGAAGCGGCGGCCTGTCCGTCCGGCGCATCTGGAAACGGAACATTCCGCATATCCTGCTTGCGCTGCTTGTCTGGGCGGCTGTTTACAAGCTGGTTCCGCGCTTTCTGCATGAAAAGCTCACTGCGGAAGCGCTGCGCACGATTTTGCTGGAGCTGTTGTGCGGCCAGCATGAGGGCCATCTGTATTTTCTGCATATCATGCTGCTGGTATATGCCGCGCTGCCGGTCACATACACGTTTGCGGCAAATGCGGATGAAAAAACGGAGCGCTATGCGCTGGCCTTCTGGATCGTATCCGGCGTGCTCCTTCCGACGGCCAAGGGCCTCGGACTTCTCCATGCGTTTTCCGGCATTTTTCTGCAATGGCCGCTTATGCTGGCCTGGGCTGCGATCGGCTGCACCTGGCTGGGCCATTTTCTGATGAATCGTGATCCGCTCCCGGTGCATCTGGCGGCCGCAATGCTCCTCGCTGGATTTCTCATCTGCTTTGCCGGTACGTGGCTCCGATCTGTCCGGGCAGGAAAGCTGTCCGCGCAGCTGCTGGAGGGGTTGTCGCCGGGGCCGTGCCTCATCGCGGCAGGCGTCTTTTCACTGTGTATGCGGGTCGGGAAAAAGGAATACGGGAAGCTGGCGCGCATGGCAAAGGCGCTGTCCGGCGGCTCGTTCTGCGTGTATCTGGTGCATCTGCTGGTCCTGCGCGCACTGACGCGCGCCGGGCTTTCGACCGGCCGCTTCCGCCCCGCCGTTTCGGTCCCGTTCCTTACGCTGCTGTGCCTCCTTGGAAGTTATTGCATCTATTTGATTTTAAAAAGGATCCCATGGGTCAACCGCTGGCTCATTTGATCTGCACAGCGTTTGCTGACGAAAAGCACAGAATGCAAAAGAAGGGGCTGTCTCTTAGTGAGACAGCCCCTCTAAATTAAGGCTTATGCTTCTTCACTGAACTGGTCTTTGCCGACGCCGCAGAGCGGGCAGACCCAGTCTTCGGGGACTTCTTCCCAAGGCGTGCCGGGGGCGACGCCGTTATCGGGATCGCCGACCTCCGGGTCATAGACATAGCCGCAGATATCGCAGACGTATTTCATGCTCAAATTCTCCTTTATTCTCAGCCGCTGAGCCGCTCGGAGAGGACTGCCATGATCTTATCGTGGCAGCCGCCGCAGCCGGTCGAGCAGCTGGTCAGCTTCTGCACCTCGGCAAACTCCTTCTCCACATCGGAGAAGCGCGCGCTCCTCTGTAGAGCGTCGTCAATGTCCGCCAGGGTCACATGCTTGCAGTTGCAGATCACGGTGTTTTCCGTGTATTCCATCTTACTTGAAGTAGCGCTCCAGAAGGCCCTTGAGCGCGCGGCCGTGTCTTGCCTCGTCCTTGGCCATTTCATGGACGGTGTCGTGGATGGCGTCGAGGTTGTTCTTCTTGGCGCACTTGGCGAGGTCGAACTTGCCCTGGGTTGCGCCGAATTCGCAGTCGACGCGCCACTTGAGGTTGTCCTTCGTGGTGGCCTTCATGTTGGGCTCAAGCTCCTCGCCGAGCATCTCGGCGAACTTGGCGGCGTGCTCCGCCTCTTCGTAAGCGGCCTTTTCCCAGTACAGGCCGATCTCGGGATAGCCCTCGCGGTGGGCGATGCGGGCCATGCAGAGATACATACCGACCTCAGAGCATTCGCCGTTGAAGTTGGCCTTGAGCTGGTCGAAAATATACTGCTTGTCGGCCTCGGAGACGTCGGGGTTATTCTTGACGGTCTTGGCGTAGATGCCGTACTCATGCTCGGCAGCCAGGGTCAGCTCGCCCTTGACTTCCTCGAACATATTGCTCTTTGCATGACAGACGGGGCATTCTGCCGGAGCAGCGTCGCCTTCGTAGATGTAACCGCAGACCTTGCAAACAAATTTCTTCATGATAAATTCCTCCGTAAAATAATTTTTTGATGATAAAATTGTGGATGGATGAATGTCAGTGCGCGTCCTTTTTTGCGCAGTCGGCGCAGACGCCGGTGACGGCGATGCGGCAGTCTTCGACCTTCGAGCCGGTCTGCTGTTCGACCTCGGAAAGGGTATCCGCAGGAAGCTCCAGCCAGTTGATGTCGCTGACCGCGCCGCAGATGCGGCAGATGAAGTGCGCGTGGGGATCGGTACGGAAATCAAAGCGTTCCAGTCCGTTGTAGACGCCGACGGAATCGATCGTGCCCTCGTCCTTGAACATGGCGAGGTTTCGATAGACCGTCGCGAGCGACAGGTCAGGGATGGTGGGCTTGAGCTGCGTGTAGACCCACTCCGCCGTCGGGTGGCTCGTTGTACAGCGCAGACATTCGAGAATTGCATCGCGTTTGCGGCTGTGCTTACGGGCAATGGACATGGACTGATCTCCTTTGCTGAATTAATATTGATAATAATTATCATTACGGTTATAGTATATCCACGTACCCGCCATTTGTCAATAGGGTTTTGAAAAAAATTTTTGATATTTCGAACAGCTCAGAAAATTTGTATGTACCCGGCTCCCCTTGGGCACAAGGGGCCGATTCCCCCTATCAGGGGGAAATGGCCCGAAGAGCCAAAAGGGGTAGGGACGCTGGCCCAAAGGGCCTGAGGGGATTCGAACGCTGCAAATTTAGGAGGACTGCGACATCATGTAAAACCTTGGTAGGGGCGGGGCTCTGCTCCGCCCGGCAGTACGAGCTGTTTTTTTACGGAAATCTGCGGCGAACCCGCATTATTTTTTGTGATCGATGATAGATTTTACAGTGTAGGAACTCATATTAGAAATCTGCAACTGCCCATCAGCATTTTCTTTTACTTCTCCAAAAGAAAACGCTGGCAAAAGAAAACGAGCCCGGAGGGATTTCGATTT